>JAEEGL014721735.1_pt1 | contig 10250 bp, 10 predicted proteins | sample 9134231 | NCBI WGS metagenome assembly JAEEGL01 (sample SAMN16246548, study PRJNA631951) | gut metagenome | biome: gut microbiome; feature: rumen; material: fiber-attached | host: Bos | place: Iran: Karaj | collected 2018-10 | reverse complement strand
CTTTTTCTAGACTAGGATTGGTAGAATAACACATAGATAGGTCTCCTTTATTTAATTTGCGTTAAACAAAGTATAAGGCCTATCTTTTTTGTTGCCTACTTCGGAGGCTAGTTATGTTGCAAAGGTGCTGAACGGTCTACGGATACATGACACATTGACATAAACACATATATATCGCATAATATCCACATGTCCGTACGGGACTGTTCTTTTTTGACACAATTACTACACAAAGATTCTAGCCACGAAAGGGGGAACCAAATGGCTAAAAAGGACTTACTAAACGTCGCTGTCGCCTGGACTGAAGATTTGGCGCACCGCAACGAACAGTTAGCCGCCGCTATCCGCGAATGCGCCCGCACCATACCAGGCTGTCGATTCTATATTATCGGCACCGGCAACATTATCCGCAGCACCGAAGATGCAAACATTGCCGTAATTAAAAGCGGCGATATTGACAGCAACGGCTTCGTAGTACACCTGCCGTTCGTAGCTCGCGTTCTTTACAGCCTCAGAAGCAGCGATTATCAACGCCGTTACGACGTCATCATCGTCATTACGCAGCAAAGATACGTACACTACTCCAGTGATACCAGTCCGGAGCACTACAGAGACGGCTCTGGCGTCATATCACTCGAGGGCTGGGAAGACAGCGAAATCGAAATGGTAGCATCCTTGATGTTAGAACATATTATGGGGCATATGTTCTTTCACGACGGCGTCCAAATCCACTGTGAATGCCCGACCTGCACTATGAGCAATCTCGCAAGTCGAACCAGCGTCCTGAATCTGATCAAGCGCAGAAGCGCCACTGGCCTGGATCATTTCTGCTCCGAATGTCGGCAATGGATCCGCGACAGCTCCCTCTGGTCCGACCAGCCGTCAGAAGTTATTCGTGGCGAACGCTTCTAGCTCCAGTAATCCATACCTCGCCCGCGCGAGGTATTTTTTAAGCAGAAAAATACCCCCTCGGTTGAGGGGGGGTGAGTGTTGGGAATTATTTCAAACTACTTAAACTCGCTAATCGTTAATCGCGTTCTTATCAGAACGGGGAGAGGCTCGAAAGACCAGCACTGAGGAGTGCGAAGGAAGGAGACTTCTCCGCCATGCTTTCTTCAAAGGTTTTACGAAGACTAAGGGCCATATAGGCAAACAGAACACCCCTGTCGATAATCTTGTCTTCGTAGATGCGCCGAATAATCGGCAGGAAATTGGCCGCATACATTTGCTCGATTCCGCCTTCCGCAATAAAACGAAGCAGAGTCGCAAAAATAGCCGGATCAAGATCGCCGATCGCCTGGATAAGATCATCATTATTCTCTTTTCCACCCAGAGCCATCCGGATTTCTTCGGGGATCGCATCAGTATCTTTTGCCTCGATCGCCGCACAAGCAACCACATAGCTCGACAGCTGAATGATATCAACCTTCATAGCCAGGCGATCAATCAACTCACTGGCCATAGCTTCATCGAGGCTTCCGCTTAAGGATGCCGCTGAGGCGTATGTAAGTATTGCAGTCATCACACCCTTGCTCGCCTTCGAGATGCAAGGCTCGACATCGCCCTTGAAAACATTAAAATCATTCATCATAGCCTGAATGGCTACAATATCATTCTCCCGTATCTCGCTCCACACCTTTTCGTAAATAGCGTCCATTATAATACCTCCTGTTTAGATACTAGGTTCCCAACTGTTACCTCGAATATAACTCTACCACAATACAGTAATTTTGTCAAGCGCGTAAGTTGGTGCGCCAGACTCAGCTCAGTTATGCAATTTACCTAGATTCTATTCATCGTGCTCATGTTTTCCATCCGCAAGCATCCTATTTATAATTAATGAATGGCGCAAATCAACCATCGAAAGCGTGCTAATTATTACACCAAGCCATACGAGACTAAGCACAGAATGCCATTTTCCGGTGCCGTTATAATTGTTGCATTTTTCATTTGTAGCTTCGTGTTGCTTTCAGAAATATCCTACGGTCTTTTTAATGCAATCCGCAATATTTTCGTAGCCATCTGCCCAAAATTCTTAAACGCCCCAGCCATCACGAAAGGCAATTTCTATTTGGCCACCTGCGTCATTACTATTACCGTATCTGCATATTTGTCGGCAAGGATTAAAAAGCGCATCTTTCCTGACATTATTATTCGGGACAAGAAATACATTTTGGCGCTATTCAAAGGGCGGGGGAGCAAATCGCCGCAGCCTACCCGCGCAAAACTCATCAGCTTCATCTATGGTAAAGGGCCAATCAATCAGAAAACCCGCAACACTATATCTGCCTTAATCAACGAAGGTATTACGCCCATATCGCAGTACATCGACCATAGCAGTGCGGATAACAATACTCTGTGTATCAACTCCAAGTGGGGCTCCGGCAAAACTACTGCATTACTGATCGCCATCAACGAAAGTACCAAAGCTAGCAACCGCTACATTTACGAATCCGCATTCAAATATAGTGGCAATATTGGCGAGTTTATTAACGATATTCTCAAAACCATCAATGACGTTATGATCGAGTCGTGCATCAAAAAGTCCGAAAATCTCAGCTCGCTCATAGAAAATTTTGACGGCGACCCAAAAGTCAACGTTCTATATTACATCCTCAATTTATCGAACAATTCTAACGATCTGCTTTCTAGCGACATTATTCTCGAAATCAATCATCATTACGAACATTCCGCTAGCGAAGCTGTCATCTTCGTTATCATTGATGACCTAGACAGGCTACAAGGCGAAGACGTCGTACGTGTATTATCGCTGCTTTCAATTATTAGAAACCTTTCGTTTGTCCGCCTTATCGTGCCTGCGGATCTAGAAATCGTTGGTAAATCGCTTCACGCCTACGGCGTTGTAGATGCACATCGATTCATTGAAAAATATCTGCCAATCGGCCCAAGCATCGAACTAAAAAGCGGCTACAAATATGCCGAAAAAATCATCCTCGACATGCTAGTTCGCGCCCAAAAAGGCTGGAAAAAGAATCCCGACGGCGCCTATCCTGCCTTTGCCGCCATTCTTATTGGCATGCTTGCAAAGAAAATGCGCGAGCTGACCATCAACCGCGACAATTTTCGATACAAATGGCTATGTTCCGACCCACACCAAAAAATAGCCAAACTAACTAGCCACAGCGAAGAATTAACGCAACTATTACACTCGCCAATCGCATTATCCAGTTACGCAAATCGCACAAATAACATCTACGGCTGGAATGAAAAATTTGCCAATTCCAAAAAATACCAGCACATTATTTCCGCACTTACTAAGAAAACCGCGTCCGATAAAACCTCTATAAATGTTCAAGACGCATTCACGAATGACGATTACGCCAACGTCGTAGAACCATGGGTTTTCGACTTCGTGGAAACCAACTGGGAACTACTTGGCTTTGCTATTCGCGACGTCCTAGACGAATTATCTAGCGTCAATTACAACCAACTACCAAAAAATCCGGCCAAGCAATTTGTTTATGTATTTAACCAACTTTTCCAGGACGAAAAACTCAAATACGTCAACACCATCTAGCCAGAAACCGCAAATACGTTTTATAATAGGCCCAGCCTCTCTGGAGGCGGTTCGTTTCTAAGTAGCTTTCGTAACTGAAAGGGGGAATAATATGCCATACGAAAGACAAAGACCCGTAACTATCGCCTGGTCCTCAGAGCTCGAGCAATACAGACCCATCTTTGAGGCTGCAGTCGCCGAATGTGTCGGAGTGCTTCCTGGCCTGAAGTTCTATCTCGCGGGCAACGAAGATAATTTTTTCGACTACAAAGACGTCGATGCGAACTTACGCGATACGCTCTTCATCCGCGACACCTGGACAATTGATGCGCGCAGAATTGCATCAGAAATCTCAAGCAACAATGGGAAATACGAACTCAGAGAAATCGTTGTCATCTTCACGAAACAAAAGATCTCTGGCAGCCAAGACAGCCCGTATGCCTGCTTCGATTCTCACGCCGGAATCATTTCTCTGGAGCATTGCAGCACGGAAAGAGAGCTCAAAGAAGCCGCCTCCGTTTCGCTGAGGTATATCCTGGGTTGCATTTATCAGGGCAAGGGAAAACTGCATTGCGACGATGCTGGCTGCATCATACGAGCTATGGGTAGCCACGAGTCGATTCTGCAGTTTTATGAGGCAAGCGCAGGGCGCAGTGGTTTTTGCGAAAAATGCAAACAGGCTATTCGCAATGGCAGAATGTGGTGTGGCGACTCGCCATCACGTATCACCCACGAGCGTCACTATTGTTAAATGCGCGCCTCCGCCGACACCGACGGAGGCTTTTTCTTGCCATGATATAATAGCCTATATGAAAAAGATTCTTGTCACTGGCGGTACTGGCTTTATTGGCTCACATACCGTCGTAGAACTATTGAATGCCGGATACGACGTCGACATCATCGACAATCTTTGCAATAGCAAAGCTTCTGTCATAGATAAAATTTTAGAAATTACCGGCAAGAAACCCACTTTCTACCAACAAGACTTACTAAATCAGCCTGCGTTGGACAAACTTTTTCAAACAAACGAGTACTATGCTGTCATGCACTTTGCCGGGCTAAAATCCGTCAGCGAATCCCAGGCCAAACCATACGAATATCATCACAATAATATCGTTAGCACGCTCAATATCATCAAATGCATGCTCGAGTATAAAGTAAATCGCTTGATTTTTAGCAGCTCCGCCACGGTTTATGGCACCCAAGATTCTCCAGAATGTTTCGAATCCATGACGACCGGGCAGGGCATTACGAATCCTTACGGCCGTACTAAATACTTTATTGAAGAAATCCTCAAAGATGTCAGCGCTGGCCACCCAGAATTATCCATCACACTTTTACGTTATTTCAACCCCATCGGCAATCATCCATCCGGCCTCATCGGCGAAGACCCCAACGGCATACCAAACAACATCATGCCGGTCATCATTCGTGTCGCCCAAGGCAAAATCGCCAAACTCAAGGTCTTTGGTAACGATTACGATACTCCAGATGGCACCGGCCAACGTGATTTCATCCATGTCGTAGACCTAGCCAAGGGCCACATTGCCGCCCTCAAACATATGCAAAAAGGCGTCAATATCTACAATCTTGGCACCGGCACCGCCAACTCAGTCCTAGAGCTAATCTATAGCTTCGAGCGTATTTCTGGTCAAAAAATTCCTTACGAAATCGTCGACCGTCGCCCTGGCGACCTTGGCGCCGTTTGGGCTAACCCCGCCAAAGCGAATACCGAGCTTGGCTGGAAAACCCAGTTGACTATCGAAGACGCCATCGCAGACACTTTGCAGTATCTAAAACTACATCAATAGACGTCACGCCTCAATTGACAATTCGCTCAAAAATATTCATAATAACAAGGCTAACCATTTTTGGCGCGCACTTTAGGAACCAAAAACTTCAGTTGTGCATTTTTCAGGAGGTGGAGAATGTCAAGAAAAATCACCGTAGCTCTCATGTGGACACCTGACATCGACGGCGCCGTCGACTTCAAAGGCGCCTGCGAAGAGGTTGAAAAAGTATTCCCAGAAAAATTCGATTTTCGCTTCATTGGCACGAATGGCATCATTGATAATCGTCGCAATGCGCACGAAATTTTACGCAACGGAAACCTCTACATGAAAAGAGGTGAATGGACCATCGACAGCAGCGACGCCGTCTCGTCCTTTTCTGCCTTTTGTAATAATCGAATTTCCCGATCCGACTATTTTATTATTTTCACCGGGCAACTAATGGACTTTGAAAAAGGAGAATCCTTCGAGTACCACTCCGGCAATATCGCACTGGTAACCCTTCGAGATGTCAACGTTACCTTTGAGCGCGACAATCTGGCGGCTTTCAGCATCAAGCATGTCCTCGGCCATTTTCTTGGTGTAAAAGAGCACTGCGACAACGATATGTATACATGTGTCATGTCAAAGAAAGACCGGAGCAACCCAATGAACGGCATCAACTACCCGTTATACGACGGCACATTATGTTACTGCGACGCCTGCTCGGCAAAGATCCGAAAGGCAATCGAGAAGTACTGAAGCCTCCACGAGCATCATAATGGTTCACCCCGCACTCAGCTGCGGGGTTTTTCTTGCAAAAAACACACTAGACGAAATTCAATTTTTGTGCCATAATAAACGTTGTTAATCGCACCTTAACGTGAAAGCTTTCAGCTGCGAAGCGGAAGTGTCAGTATTCGACCTTTCTACTTCGCGGCTGAAATATCAGCCGACGGCAGACACACATCAACGCCATAGTTTCAAGAAAAGGAGGAAATGTCTATGGCAGTAATTACCTACGCTATTACAGGAACTACACACAAGAAAAAGTGGATCAAGAAAGCCATCAAAAAAGCACTCGCAAAGGGTGGCACTGGCACCGTCTTCGCCAGCACTGATCCCATGCACAGCGCCATTATCGGCACTGCGATCACCGATATCATGGAAGAAACGATGGTCCAGTACGGCGACTGCTGTGACGACCCCGACTATTACGAGATGAGCGACGAAAAAGCGCCGGATGCCAAAGATCAGGAAAGCGCACCCGCAGACAACCCGAATCCCGCCTGCGGCGAAAAAGCGCCGGATGCCAAAGATCAGGAAAGCGCACCCGCAGACAACCCGAATCCCGCCTGCGGCGAAAAGTGTGTCGACCAGGAACCCGAAGAATGGGAGGACGAATACGAATACACTCCTCTCGAGCAGGCCGTCACGCTGACAGAAGCTCAGTGCGCATACCTCAACAGAAAAGGATTCTATTTCCTCGAGCAGCTCATTATGCTGGAAAAAGATGAGCTTTACGTACTTGGAGAAGAGCAGTACGGGATCATCACTTCGGTCAGACTCTGGCTGGAACAGTATACCGACAAGGATTATTCCGCAGAGACTAAGTAAGGCCGCGTCCGGCTTAGCGCTTAGGCTTTCACGTACCCCAACGGGGGCTCATTGCGAGCCCCCTTTTTTCATGCAAAGATTTTAGTAGTCGATGTTAAAATAGTTTCATGATAATCGGTTACACAGCAGGAGTTTTCGATCTATTCCATATCGGCCACCTCAACCTTCTCCGAAACGCCAAAAGCATGGTAGATAAACTCGTTGTCGGTGTAACCGTTGATGAACTTGTCAAATACAAAGGCAAAAAGGCTATGATTCCATACGCAGATCGCGCCGAAATTGTTCGTAGCTGCAAATACGTCGACGCAGTCGTGCCACAATACGACATGGACAAACTCAGCATGTGTCAAAAGCTTGGCGCTAGTTATATGTTCGTCGGCGACGATTGGCACAATACCACAAAATGGAATAAATACGAAGAAGAGTTCGCCAAGGCTGGCATCAAAATCGTCTATTTCCCATACACTCAAGGAATCAGCAGTACGCAAATTCATAAAGCACTTAGTGCCGTGCGAAATAAAAAATCTCAGGACTTACGCGATTTAAGTTAGAAAGGATTAAAAAATGCAAGAAGATCGCATATATTGTTCTAGTAGCTACTTAATGTATCGAACTATCATCGACCCAAAGAAAACCTTCAGTAATAAATACCCGCGCAACACTCATATGCCGCCCAAACCTCGCTTTAAGGTACATAATTCCGACGAACTTCACGATGCCCTAAAACAACAAGTTGAAGAAATTGTCGCAAGCGGCAAAAAAGTCGCACTCTGCCTATCTGGCGGCATCGACTCCGCTATTCTTGCAAAATTTCTCCCCAAAGGCACCATCGCCTATACTTTTAAATGCGTAGTACCCGGCGTTGAAGTTATAGATGAAACTCCCGGCGCCGCCATGCATGCTAAAACTTGCGGCTTAGATCATCGCATTGTCGAAATCTACTGGGAAGACTTTGAAAAACTAACCCCGGACCTCCTCAAGCATAAAGGTATGCCTTTTCATTCTATCGAAGTTCAAATGTACAAAGCTGGCCTGCAAGCCAAGAAAGACGGCGTCGACGTTTTAATCTACGGCGAAAGCGCCGATCTAAAGTATGGCGGCCTTAGCATGTTGCTTTCCCGAGATTGGACCGTTGGAGATTTTATCGACCGTTACGCCTATGTCAAACCATACGCCGCCCTCAAAGAAAGTCAGCTCATCCTCGATCCAGTACACGAATGCACCCACGATGGTATGGTTGATGTGCATCAATTTGATAACGGCCCCTTCATCAAAGAAGCAATTAATTCTTACTACAACGCTTGCGAAACAGCCGGCGTCGAACATTTCCTGCCATATTCGTATACCGTGCTAGACGAACCGCTCGACCTTGCACGCATTCGCAAAGGCGAGAACAAATACATCATTCGCGAAGTTTTCGCTAAACTCTATCCAGGTTTTGAAGCTCCGCCAAAAACACCAATGCCACGCCCAATGAATGAATGGCTCAAAGATTGGCAAGGCCCAACTCGCCCAGAATTCTGGCCACATTGCGTCGACCCCATGAACGGCGATCAGCGTTGGCTCGTTTGGTGCCTAGAACAATACTTAAATCTAATCGACCAATCATAGCCAGAACTGCTCGCGCTAATTTGCGACAAAGGCTAAAAAATGTAATAATAGTATTCATGACAAAAACAAAGGGAACAAAAGAGCATACCCACAAGCATGCTTCCGAAGAGCGCACTCCTCGCGGTGGCTTAAAAGTTGTATATTGTATTTTACTTGCCGCCCAAGCTATCACTAATGGCCTCCTACTAGTAGCACTAGCAAAGCTAAACCTCCTACAAAGCTGGCAATTCTTCGCCGTACTAATCGTGCTCATCGGTATCTTCTGTTTTAACTTATATAAATTAGTTATCAGCCAGCGCGCAGGGCTTATTGTTAAAATTATCTGCGCCATTATCGCTATCGCGCTAATTGTAGCTGGCTCATTCGGCTATAAATACGCCCGCCAAACCATCAACTTTGTCGAGCAGGTTACGGGAGCGCATTATGAGACTCAAACCTATCAAGTTCGCGTCCTCAAAAATAGCAGCTACAAAGAAATCTCGCAGCTCTCCCGCCAGCATATTGGCCTGCTCGACACTAATCCAAACCTTGGCAACACTCAGAAAGCCCTAAAAAACGCCGTCGATTTTAAGACCAAAAAGTATTCCGAGATCGGCTCCATGATTGCTGCGATTTATGATTTCGACGTTGCCGCTATCGTCATTAATCAAAGCTACCTCGATTTCCTCGAAGAGGCCGACAACAAGTTTGTCGACGAAAGCACTTCAATTTACGAATTCGAGGTCCGCATGGACGCGCCAGACAATCGCAAACCCGTAAACGTTACAACCGAGCCGTTCATCCTCTACATTTCCGGCTCCGATTCGCGCGGCGCCATTACCGAAACCGCCCGTAGCGATGTTAATATCCTCGCCGTCGTCAATCCAAAAGATTTCAAAATCCTCCTCGTATCAATCCCGCGCGACTATTACGTTCAACTTCATGGCACCACCGGTACAAAAGATAAACTAACCCATGCCGGCATCTATGGCATCGATATGAGTAAAACCACCATAGAAGATCTTCTTGGTATCAAAATAAACTACACTATCAAGGTTGGTTTTACTACACTTACGAAAGTTGTTGACGCTGTTGATGGCATCGATATCTATTCCGACACCGCCTTCAAGCGCGGCAATTGTACCTTCGTGCAAGGCAATCAACACCTCAACTCCGAATGTGCGCTTCTATATGCTCGCGAGCGCTACTCTTACTCATCCGGCGACCGTCATCGTGGCCAAAATCAACAACAAATCATCACCGCCTTGATTGCAAAAATCTCCGACCCGCATTACCTCGTTCGCTATTCCAAAATCCTTGAAAGTGCCCAAGACTCATTCGAATCGTCACTCTCTTTTGACGAAATAACTTCTTTTGCGCGCTACCAGCTTTCCGAACTACGCACCTGGAAAGTCGAAAGTATCTCGCTCGATGGTACTGGCGCCATGATGCCAACCTATTCAATGGGCGCCCAGTTGTTATATGTCATGCAACCAAACGCCAACACCATCACTAATGCTCAAAAGAAAATCAACGATTATCTGACCACAAAATAATTTGTTACACCTTTGTCTAACAATTGCAATTATGCTATAATATAGTTAAATAAAAGTAAAAACCGCATTTTTCGCGGCTACATCAAAAAAAGGGCATAATACTACATGGAAGAAATCGACTTAAAAGATTTCCTCGGATATCTCAAAAAGTTCATCATACCAACCATTATCGTAACAATTCTCGCCTTAGGCGGAACATAT
>JAEEGL014542947.1_pt1 | contig 10250 bp, 1 predicted proteins | sample 9134231 | NCBI WGS metagenome assembly JAEEGL01 (sample SAMN16246548, study PRJNA631951) | gut metagenome | biome: gut microbiome; feature: rumen; material: fiber-attached | host: Bos | place: Iran: Karaj | collected 2018-10 | reverse complement strand
TCTTCACTGTAAGGCAATGCCAATGGCAAACATTTCGTAGTAAAGCTGTATGGACCTGCCCACTCGCTTTGTGCAGTTTCGCTACACAATGCCCTTACATACACATCGTAGGTCGTGTTTTCAGTTAAACCAGAAACCACCAAAGTATCCACTTGTACAACCGTACCTTCCGTTGGCGTAGTGCCTTGTGGTACACAAGCCACTTCCCATTGCGTTTCCATATCGCGTGGTCTCCAAGTAATGGTGGCACTGTTCTCCGTAATATTGCTTGTGGCAACATTTACCGGTGCAATACAAGCAGGCGCCAAATCCACTACAATGTTATCTATACAAGCAATATAATAGCCCTGAAAATAATATTTGAATGCAATTTGTGCATTATCCGGGAAATTATGTCCATACTCTTTGAAAACCACTTGATAGTCATAGAATGTATTCGCAGTGATTCCCGTTACAGGCATGGTATCCAATGCCACGAAAGTGGTTTGATCATTCACATCCGTAACATAACCGATACTCAAGATATGACCAGAACTTGCATCAATGCTTTCTTGTGCATATTTGAATGAAATCTGCAATTCACGCAAGTTGTTGTTAAATGCCGGCATAATGGTAACGTATGAAGAACCTGAACTTGCGCCATGCAATCCCAAAGCATTTCCATCGCCTGTCGGACAATAGGAAGTTGTTCCATTATTATGATAAACGCCTGGCGTAACGTATGGAGAGCCATTGTATGACCAACAATCGGGCAGTGTACGATTACTACCATAATTATATTCAACCGTATAGCTATCAAAATTTTCACTCCATGGCACAGAATAAGCAGCACAAGGTGTAGTGAAAGAGAACGCCTCGCTCATTTCACTTAATTCAGAAGAGCAATCCGACAATACATAGAAATCGTATGCGGTATTATCGGTCAAACCATCCAAATTCAGTGGTAACATATCGGCGCTAACATAGCCTACCCCAATATACTCACCAGCGTCCGGACTTGGGTCAAAGCCTGCCAAGCCATAATAGTAGAACCAATTGCTTTCCTCATAACGTGGACTCCAAGTAACTTCGGCAGAATTGCCACTAACATTATTGAAGGTAACCGCAGTAGGAGCCAGACAGGTAGGTGCAATAAACATTTGAATATCATCAATAGCGCAATAATAAGTGCTGCCTGGGCTTGACCATTTGAAAGCGATAAAAGCACCCTCAGAAATAGATTGGTAATCACGGAGATAGATAGTATGAGCCACACTACGAGTAGCGCTATTGGAATAATCATTATTAGGAATGGTTTCCAATTCAACGAAGCTGTTTTCATTCGTCGGATTCATCATATAACCCACTTTGAGGGTTCCAGAAGTTGCAGAGCTCATGGCTGTGGTGAAAGAGAGTGCCAAATCTGCCATCGGGTTGGTAAACTGTGGCAATGCCACATAAGCAGGATTGCCATACGAAGTGCTTGCGCCCAACAACAAGGCATTGTTGCTTGCGGCAGGGGCATAACTTCCCGTATATACGTGTGGGGTATAATCGTAGGAAGAGCTCAATACCTGATAAACTCTGGTCCAGCAGTCGGGGAAGCCAGCTGTTGCACTATTGGTGGTGGATGTACCCGCTGGCACATTCGTAAAGTCCTCGATATAAGGCATCTCTTCCGTAACTGTGATTGCCGCGCAAGCAGGGGTAGTACCGCTTACAGCTACCGCTATCCATTCGCTCAAACCATCCGTAGCGCCGCAGTCAGCTTGTACATATATATATATAGTCGTATCCAAACCCAAGTGGGTGAAAGTATAACTTGGCACGCTGGTCGTATCCATTAAACCTTGACCAGCCACGCCAACAGAATCGGCATAGTTCACATTATACCCTACAGCGCCTTCCACGGCATCCCAACCAAAGGTGAGGCTGTTTTCAGAAACGCCCACTACCGATACGTTGGCAGGTGTATGACATGGCAATAACGCTTTCACTTTCACATCATCCAAATAAAGGTTATAGGAACCATAGTCGCTGGTGCCTTTGAAAACCAATGTCACAAAATCGTAACCGGCACCGGCATAGTTGCTAATATCGTATGTATATTCTGTCCACTCCGTAACGTTGCGGATATTTCTTGCCAATTGAACCGTGTCGTTGGCAGTGTATAAGTATAAGTCAAATCTTCCTTCGGTCGTATCGGTAGTAGCAGTGGCATATTTCAACCAGAACGACAATTCAGCGCCGTTTACCGCTTGCGACAAGTCTAAAGTTTTAGATTTCAAGAAATTCGTTAACTTATGGGAATTATAATAAGAATTAAACATCACACAGTTTCCTTCATGACCGGAGGCATTGTAATTCCATCTATAGGAAAGATCGGTTGTGGTACCCTCCTCGTTGTTCCAACATGCAGGAATACCAGAGGAAATCGAGTTGAAGTTCTCAACAAACGGAGTGGCCATGGTAACTACGAAAGGATCACATTCGGTAGTAAACTGGTAACGGTCGCTGATAACAGACTGCCCGTCGCTACCGCAGTCGGCCATAATTTCCACTGTATAGGTGGTATTTCCTGTAAGGTTTTCCAAAACAGCGGTATTGGTGGTTGGGTACATTTCTTGTACAGCACCGCCTTGTGGTTGGTATGATACCAAATAAGCTGTTTCGTTTCCTTGAGCCGCCCAAGTAATCGTGGCAGAATTGTGTGTAATGTTGGTAGCAGTGATGTTCACCGGTTTACGGCAAGCGGGTTCATTTTCCACTTTTACATTATCAATAGTAGCATAATAAGAAGAGGAAGAAGTGTTTACCCAACGGAAGGCCAATCTTGCATTGGTTACCGGTTGGGTCAAATAATCACTTGTATATAATTCAACGTGGTTGCTGCGTGGCGTGGCGCTGTAATAAGCGTATGGCAATATAGCCATTGCCGTAAAGGTGGAGGTATCCGCGAGATTGGTTATATAACCGAGTTGAAGATAAGCATCATTCGCATAAGAGGAGCCATTCGTTTGGGTATAGTCAAAGGTTACCAATACATGTTGCAAATCAGCATTGATAACAGGACATACCAATATGTTCCCCTTGCCGACATAGCTGGAATTTGCGCTGATAATCATAAGTGACGTATCATTGTCTACAGGAGAATAGGTTCCTCTGTACAAATGAGGTCTGTAAGAGGTGGATGTTCCTGTATAGATATAATCCCAGCAATCGGCCATATCCGCAGTATTATCATAATAACTGGTGGCAATAACTCTGCCGTCGTTGTAATTAAAGTTATCTGCGTATGGCAATGCTTTTGAAGAGCAGCTTGTAGTTGCGGTAGCTTCATCGCTCCAGCGACTCAAGCCATCCACGTCGCCGCAGTCAGCTTGCACTTCAAAGTGATAGGTTGTATTTTCAGACAAACCATGAACCGTGTATGGGTTGGTAACCGCCAACAATGTGGTGGTATCGCCACCTGTAGCAAAGTAACGCAAATTCCAAGAGATTTCTTCGCCGCCGGCGGTCCAGCTAACCTGTGCTGCAGAATCGGCAAGCGCATTAGCCACAACAGCTGTAGGCGTAGCACAAGGCAAGATCGGCTCAATAACAACATTATCCACATACATATCATAAGAATATGAATATGCAACTTTACCGCGGAATGCCACCACCACTTGGTCAAAACCTGCACCGCAATAAGGTGTCATGTCAATCGTATCTGCTTTAAAAGTATTATTGCTTCTTAAATTTTCACGCAAAGGAGTAGATGCAAACGTCATGCCACCATCGGTAGAAACTAACACATCAATTTTACCATTCGTAGAAGTGCTCGCATATTTCCAATAAAACGATAAAGTGGCTCCCGTTACTTGCGTCATATCAATAACTGGAGTTTTTAATAAACTCGTATCATTAGTGCTATTTGAAGAACAAGAAAGCATTACACCTTTACTATTGTTATAGCCACTTGTAGTAATTTTCCATGGATAGGATGCACTTCCTTCCGTTTTCCAGCATGATGGAATACTATTCGTATTATCAAATGTTTCGCGGAAAATGGTACTATTGGTAAGTACAAAAGGTACACATTCGGTGGTAAAGTTCACTGGTGTGGTCCAGTCGGTAGCCTCATCGGTAGCAGGACATATACTGCGTACGCAAACGGTGTAAGCAGTATTCGGAGTAAGATTAGGAATAGTATATGAAGGATTATTTTGAACGATGATGGAGTCCTTGCTATTGGTTCCCCAGGTCCATTTCACTTCCCATTGGGTTTCGTTATAACCCGGTTCCCAAGTAACATCCGCACTATTCGAGGTTATATTAGCAAGTTCAACATTCGTCGGCATTTCGCAAGAAGATTTCAAAAACACCACCACACTGTCAATTGCACAAGTGTAGGAACTTGCATTACAATACCATTTAAATGCAAGATAAGTAGTTCCTTGGGTAGTTCCATGCAAACCAATCTCATGTTGTGTGCGAGAAGTGGCACTTGGAATGGTTTGTAATGGGGTAAACGTAGTGGAGTCGGCAGGATTGGTCAAATAACCCAAGGTCAATGCCCCATACGAAGTGCTGCTCATCTGCACATTGCACGATAATTTCAGTTCATCAAGATTATTGGTGATACCCGGGAGCACAACAAAATTCATTTTTCCGCCATAACCAGAGCTTGTTCCAGATGTCATTACCATACAAGGAGAACTACCCATATAAGAAGTTCCTTTATACAAGTGAGGACGATAAGAAGAGTTGTCACCGGGGATCGTTTTCCAACAATCAGGATATTCCACAGTACCTACACTAGCAATAGATGAGCTTGCGCCGGCGCTATAGCTGTTGAAGTTCTCCATGAGGGGAGCATTTTCGGTAATCGTAATCGCATTGCAAGCGGTACGGAAAGCAACCGGAGTAGTGTATTCGCTCTCGTTGGCTTGTCCGCAGAGGGCTTTCACCATTACCGTATAGGCGGTATTTTCCGTCAGGTTGGGAATAGTATAAGGATGGGAGCTAACGGTAGCCGAGTCTTTGCCGTTGGTGCCCCAAGTCCATTTCACCAACCATGAGGTTTCTTCACCGGTGGGTTGCCAATTCACATCCGCTGTAGTAGCGGTTACATTGTTAACAGCCACATTCATCGGCGCGGAACAAGCGGGTCTTAATGACAAAACCACATTGTCAATCGTAACTCCATAATAACTTGAAGTCGCTATCTGCGTAACCTTGAAAGCAACATATACCGGTCCCGGAACGTTATCTGAGAAGATAATATCAGGAACTGTAGTAGGTGTACTGGAACAAGTGATTTCTTGTACCGAAACGAAAGAACTCTCTACAGAAGGATTAGTCATATAACCCACTTCCAATTTAGTGTTTGCGGCGTTTTCCACATCCACGTCAAACGAAAGTTGCAACTCATTAAGGTTGTTGGTAACCTCTGGCATTATCATATAATTAGGAGAGCCATACTCTGAGTAACTGCTACTACCCGTGCAGATAGAAAGACAATTGCTACTATTGTGATAACTGTTACTATTCCCCATCAAGTGTGGACGATGACTTTCATCCGTCCCATTAAAAATATAATTCCAGCAGTATGGTTTTACATCTCCTGTACCAACTGCATACACAGAGCCAACCCCTGAATAGCTATCAAAATTCTCGTCAATATAATCATTTTCAGTAATGGTAAGCGCATTACATTCTGTACGGAATGCGTAGGGCCCTGCCCAATAGGTAACCCCATTGCATTGTGCCTTCACATAAAACTCGTAAGCGGTATTGCCAGTCAGGTCATTTACAGGCAGCGAGTTGGTAGAAGCATTATGGGTTGTTGCCTGAGCAAGATCAAAGCCGGCAACCCCATAGGCGACTTCCCAAGCGGTTTCATTGCCGCCGGCAGTCCATTCCAAAGTGGCTCCAGAAGCCGTAATATTGGTTGCCGTCAGCGCTGTAGGCGACTCGCAATCCGGAGCCAGGCGCACTGTAATGTCATCAATTAAAGCATAATAGGAAGATGAGTTGGAACTATAAGAGAATTTGAACGCAATTTGTGCGCCCGCAGGAGCATTGGCTATTCCCGTCAAATCACCCAAGTTATAAGAGCGGTCTTTCCAATCGGTAGCGCCACCCGTAACGGTTGTTAAAGAGGTAAAGGTACCATTGGCATAATAACCCAAATAGAGGGTTCCTGTAGTACTATATCTTTTATCTTTAAACAGGATTTGCATATCCGCCAAATTGCCGCTTATTGGAGGCAACGCTGCAATTCCCGAAATGGAACTGTTTCCTGACCCGATAACCAAGCACTTGTTGCCATTAGTAGAATATACGTGCGGCGTACAATCATAAGTGTAGCCATAAGAAGTATAACTATTCGGCACTATGGTCCAGCAATCTGGGAAATAAGTGTCGGAAATAGTGCCACTGGACGTATAGGTAGAAGTGTATGCGTCCATTTGTTCAAAATCTTCGGTATAAGGCAGCGATGAGGGGAGACAAGGTGTGGTAATGGTAAGCGGGCCTGCTACGGCAGCAATGCCATTACCTGTAGTACAATTGTCAATCTTCACATACAAATCGTAAGAAGTCTGCGGATTCAACGGAGCCACTTCGTTGCCATCAACGGCGGGAGTAGTAGAAGCAGCACCTGAAGACCAATCCACGACACTGCCTTGCGGTACAAATATATATCTGTAAGACTGGGCATTGGTAGCATCGGACCAAGAGAAATCGCAACGGAATTTGGTGTTACCCTGATAGGTATAAGGTTCAAAAGGTGTTACGGACAAATCGGTTGGCGCAGGACAATCGGGAGCCCGTTGTACCGTAATGTCATCAATTAAAGCATAGTATGAATTTGAGTTGTAACTATAAGAGAATTTGAACGCAATTTGTGCGCCCGCAGGAGCATTGGCTATTCCCGTCAAATCGCCCAAGTTGTATGAGCGTTCTGTCCAATCGGTAGCACCATCCGTAACAGTTGTTAAAGAGGTAAAGGTGCCATTGGCATAATAACCCAAATAGAGGGTTCCATAAGAAGTACTATATCTTTTATCTTTAAACAGGATTTGCATATCCGCCAAACTGCCGCTTATTGGAGGCAACGCTGCAATTCCCGAAATGGAACTGTTTCCTGACCCAACAATCAAGCACTTGTTGCCACTGACAGAATATACGTGCGGCGTACAATCATAAGTGGTGCCATAAGAAGTATAACTATTCGGCACTATAGTCCAACATGCGGGAATATATTGGGAAGCAATGCTGGTATTGTAGCCATAGGTAGAAGTGGTTGCATCCATTTGTTCAAAATCTTCGGTATAAGGCAGCGGTGTGGGGAGACAAGGTGTGGTAATGGTAAGCGGACCTGCTACGGCGGCAACGCCACCGCCTGTAGTACAATTGTCAATCATCACATACAAATCGTAAGAAGTCTGCGGATCCAACGGAGCCACTGCGTTCTGGCCAACGGAAGTAGTTTGAGAAGCGGAAGACCAATCCACGGTACTGCCTTGCGGTACCCATGCATATTTGTAGGAACCGGCATTGGAGGCATCAGTCCAAGAGAAATCGCAACGGAATTTGGTGTTGCCCTGATAGGTATAAGATTCAAAAGGTGTTACGGCCAAATTGGTTGGCTCAGGGCAATCGGGGGCAATCTCCAGCACGATATCATCCACACCAGCACCATAGTAACTACTAGAGTAAGCTATTTTAAATGCGAGATACACTGTGCCAGTAGTAGAGGTATTTAAATCTGCAAATTTAATTGCTTCTGTACCAGAATCACTAGTTAAATTTTTTATAACTTGAAAAGTAGATTCATCTGTAGGCGATGTTAAGTAACCTAATTGTAATGTCGGAGTCCCTTCTTTTTTATACTGAAATGACATCTTCAGGGTAGCAAGGTCATTGGTAACACCCGGCAGTACCAAAAAAGTAGGGCTACCCCCATAACTACTACTCCCACACATCATCAACGCATAGTTGGATGAAAATGAAACATAAGAATATGCACTACCTGTAACTATATGCGGACGATAATTCGTCGTACTCTGCACGATAGAACCCCAGCATTGAGGCAACTCAGTTCCTCCAATAGAACTATTACTGCTACCCGCACTATAACTGTTAAAATCCTCCCGAAGAGGAGTGGTAGGTGTAATCGTAATGGGATTACACGTTTGTGCGTACGCACTCACAGCAAGCCCGCAAAAAGCCAAAAGCCAAGCTGCATTTCGTAAAAGTTTTTTCATAAAACAATGATTTTAATTAATAATATTTTGATTTTTAATATTTTAGATTTTTATCTGTTTTTTTATCTTTTTAATTTTTTCATTTTCAAAATTCGAGTTCTTGTTAAAAAAGTAACAAATGAACTTTTTTTACGCAATTTTTTTTCAAATGTTTCTTTGTAATTCAACAAATCATACATTTGTACAAACCGTACAAAAATAATTTTTTTTTCAAATCACAGATAACTAATTTCAACTATCGCGATATTTTTTTTTAATACCTTATAACATTTTGATTTTTAATTTTTTGGAAATTTTTGGAAAAGGAGGGTTCGGCAAACGCTGCCACCTGCTTTCATTCTTTCTTCTTTTCCTTTTGCCTTGACACAAAAGAAAAGAAGCAAAAGAAAAATTTTGCCGGCGGCATGGGATTTCGTTCCGGAGGAATGCACTCTCAGTAACCCCACTCAAATGTAGTGCAGAGTGGGGAGTGAATGCCCCTCTCAGACCCAGCGTCTCGGAGAGAGGCAACATAAGCGCTGCGTGATGATGAGTAGCGTGCCTTTGGCACGCCCGCACAAGTCGCAGCCCACTCCCCAGACTGCGGTCTGACGACCTTGTCTGAGGTTACTACATCTGCTACTCCACTCCCCAGACTGCGGCCTGACGGCCTTGTCTGGGGTTACTAAAATTTCGTGCCTTTGGCACGATTTGCCGATGTGTGTTTTTCAGCAAGGCTATTGTATCAGCCCCCCTCCTACGACCATGCCTTCTTTATAAAGCACGACCGATTGTCCCGGGGTTACTCCCCAAACAGGGTTGTGAAAATGGAGACGGAAACAATGATTTTGTTCAAAATGCCCATCAAGTATCAGCGTAGCCGGCGTGGCTGGTGATTTGTAACGTATGCGCGCCATCACTTCAGGCGACTCCCGCAACCAGTCCACATCGCGGATGCGTGCTTCATTGGCGCACAACTCCGAACAGAACAAATCCTCGCGATCGCCCAGAGTCACCTCATTGGTAATGGTATTGATATGGGTAACATACTTGGGTTTCCCGAAAGCCAAGCCAATTCCCTTGCGCTGGCCGATAGTGAAATTATAGCATCCTTGATGCTTCCCTAAAACGAGACCCGACGCATCAATAAAGTTCCCGGGAATTATTTCACACCCCTGTTGCGTCAGGAAGGTACGGTAATCATTATCGGGGATAAAACAAATTTCTTGTGATTCGCTTTTTTTTGCCAATTTTTCAAAATGGTGTTCATGGGCAATCTGCCGCACCTCCGGTTTGGTATAGCCGCCCAAGGGAAAGATAGTGCGCTGTAGATTCTCCTCTGTCAGCATCCACAAAAAATAGGTTTGGTCTTTGTGTGTGTCGGCAGGAACTTGCAGATAATAGTGCCCATGGTGCCGGGCAATTTGAGCATAGTGTCCCGTAGCGATACAGTCGCACCCCCATTCGTCGGCCGCCTCCAACAGCACTCCCCACTTGATGTGTGAATTGCAAAGAACACACGGATTAGGCGTGCGCCCTGCTTTATACTCTTGTACGAAATTGGCAATCACATGATCGCGAAAAAGTTGGCGAAAATCAAGAATATGGTGCTCAATGCCCAACGATTCGGCAAAATGTTTCGCTTCCATGATACTCTCCACAGAACAGCACCCTTTTTCTTTGGCTATACACGACTCTTTAATATAATCAAATGTGCGGAAAGTAACCCCCACCAATTCATAACCTTGCTCCTGCAACAACATGGCGGAAACACTGCTGTCAATTCCGCCACTCATAGCCATCAACACCCGTTTTGACATAAAATCCCCCTTCTTACTGATTTACATTATCATTTAATTTTCCAAAATAGAAAAGGTCATCATCCTTTGACATATAATCAATTATAGATTCGCCCTCGAAAATAGTATTTTTCACAAAAAAGCGCAGAGGAAACATCCTCCATCATCGCTACAATCTTGCTTCCACCACTTTCCAGTCCACAAGCTGCCACAGAGCGTTCAGGTGGTCGGCGCGACG
>JAEEGL012382199.1_pt1 | contig 10250 bp, 8 predicted proteins | sample 9134231 | NCBI WGS metagenome assembly JAEEGL01 (sample SAMN16246548, study PRJNA631951) | gut metagenome | biome: gut microbiome; feature: rumen; material: fiber-attached | host: Bos | place: Iran: Karaj | collected 2018-10 | reverse complement strand
GGAGCCCCGAGGGCGAAAAAGAGATCTTCAGTCTGGAGGAGATGATCCGCGACTGGGATCCCGCCCGCATCAGCAAATCCCCCGCCATCTTCGACCCGCTCAAGCTCCGGCACATCAACTTTGAGTATATCAAGGCCCTCTCGCCCGAGGCGTTCCTCGAAAAAGCCAAACCGATGATCGGCGAAGCGCTGCTGGCCGAGATCCGGGATCTGCCCCTGCTGTGCAAAAACCTGCAGCCCCGCACCGAGGTGCTGGGCGAGATCCCGGAGCAGATCGCCTTTATCGCCGAGCTTCCGGATTACGATACGGAGCTGTTCTGCAACAAAAAGATGAAAACGGATCCGGACAGCGCAAAAGAGGCGCTTGCCATCCTGCGGCCGATATTGGAGAGCGTTACCCCGTGGGCGCCGGACGCCATCTTTGCCGCCTGCGCCGAAAAGGCCGCCTCGCTGGAGAAGAAGAACGGCTGGCTGCTGTATCCGCTGGGCATCGCGCTGGCGGGCACCCGCAGTACCCCCGGCGGCGGCACGGACCTCGCCGTGATCCTGGGCCGTGAAAAGACGCTGGCCCGCATCGATATCGCGCTGGAAAAGCTGGGATAACTTCCCTCCCGGCTGCCGCGCTGCCTGTGTAACAGGCTAATAAAATGCCGACCGCAGGTCCCGAAATTTTTAATTTTTAATTTTTAATTTTTCATTCCCTACTCCTGTCTGAAAAGAGGTTTTTTCTATGGAAGAAAACGGACTCAACTCCAATTTTATACACGATATTATCGATGAAGAGCTTGCCGCGGGGGTGAACACCCGCGTGCAGACCCGTTTCCCGCCCGAGCCGAACTCCTATCTGCACATCGGCCACGCCAAGGCCATCTGCATCAATTTCGTTACGGCGGAAAAATACGGCGGTATCTGCAACCTGCGTCTGGACGACACCAACCCCACCAAAGAGGACGTGGAGTTCGTGGACGCCATCAAGGCGGATATCGAGTGGCTCGGCTTTCACGCCGCACACGTTTACTACGCCTCGGAATACTTTGATTTCATCTACGAGTGCGCCTTAAAGCTGATCGAAGCGGGCAAGGCCTACGTGGACGACCTGACCGCGGACGAGATCCGCGAGTACCGCGGCACGCTGACCGAGCCGGGCAGAAACAGCCCCTACCGCGACCGGAGCGTGGAAGAAAACCTGCGCCTCTTTCAAGAGATGACCGAAGGAAAATACGCGGACGGTGAAAAAGTGCTGCGCGCCAAAATCGACATGGCCAGCCCCAACATGAACATGCGCGACCCGGTGATCTACCGCATCCTGCACGTTTCCCATCACCAGACCGGCGATAAATGGTGCGTTTACCCTATGTACGACTTCGCGCACCCGCTTTCGGACGCCAAAGAAAAGGTCACCTATTCCCTCTGCTCGCTGGAATTCGAGAACCACCGCCCGCTGTACGACTGGTTCATTAAAGAGATCGGCTTTGAAGAGCCCCCGCGCCAGATCGAGTTCGCGCGGCTGAACCTCACGAAATGCCTTACCAGCAAGCGCAAGAACATCATCCTGATGAAAAACGGCCTTGTTTCCGGTTGGGACGATCCGCGCCTTGCCACCATCTGCGGCATGCGCCGCCGCGGCTACCCGGCAAAGGCCATCCGCGCCTTTATTGAAAAGGTGGGCGTTTCCAAGGCCTATTCCACCGTGGATTACGGCCTGCTGGAATCCTGCGTGCGCGACGAGCTCAACGCCTCCGCCCCCCGCACGCTGGCGGTGCTGGAGCCCCTCAAGGTGATCATCGACAACTACCCGGCGGACAAAACCGAGGTCATCGAGGTGGAGCGCCACCCGGACCACCCGGAGATGGGCACGGCTTCCCTTACCTTCGGCAGGGAGATCTATATTGAAAAGAGCGACTTCATGAAGGAGCCGCCCAAGAAATACTTCCGCATGTTCCCGGGCAACGAGGTACGCCTGAAGGGCGCCTACTTCCTCACCTGCGTCTCTTACGAGGAGAACGAAAACGGCGAAGTTACCTGCCTGCACTGCACCTACGACCCCGCCACCAAAGGCGGCGATTCGCCGGACGGCCGCAAGGTGAAGGGCACCATCCACTGGGCCGGAACGGACTTTGTGAAAGCCGAGGTCCGCCTGTACGGCCAGCTCTACGATATCGATAACCCCGGCGCGCTGGACGACGAAGCGCTGTGCGCCGCCGTGAACCCCGATTCCCTGACCGTGCTCACGGACGCCTTAGTGGAGCCCGCCGTGGCCGCGGCCGCCCCGGGAGAGGCGTTCCAGTTCGTGCGCAACGGCTATTTCTGCCCGGACCCGGATTCCACGCCCGCACACCCGGTGTTCAACCGCACCGTGCAGCTGAATTCCTCTTACAAACCGAAATAAGGAAGGAGACCCCGTATGAAACTCGCCTATAAGATCGTAATGCCGATCCTGATGCTCTCTATTTTTCCGATCCTGTTCTTTCTGCCGCTGCTGCACCTGAACGTCACGTCCTCGCTGGCCGGTTCCCTGAGCTCCAACCTCGGGATCCCGGAGTATTCCAGCCTCTTTCACTGGGTGAAATCCGGCGGTGAAATGAACGAAACGCAGCGCCTTTTATGGAAAACCATTTTCGAGGCCGTAAAGGATAAGAACGGCACCATCGGCTCCATGTTCACCAACCGGCATTTCGTGTACATGTTTCTCATTTTTGCCGTGCTGATGCTGGTGCTGGCGCTCGTGACCGCGGTGTTTGCCATCGCCGCGAAAAAATACGGCGTCACGCTCTGCCTCTCTCTCGGCACGCTTGTTTCGGCCTTTGCCATGAACAAGAGCTTCGACGGGTTCGCAAAGCCCTTCCTCACCGGCAAGATCAGCATCTCCTCGCTGATCAGCGGCGCGGACGACAGCGGGATCGTCAGCTCCCTGCTGGGCTCGCTGGCCAAGGTGGAAAGCATGGAGCTGGCCGTCGCCTATTCGCTGGCCTTCTTTATGCTGGTGCTGGCGGCGATCTTCGCCGTGGTTGCGCTGCTGTATTTCCGCAACGCGAAATAAGCGCGAATCTTTCAACAAATAAAAGAGCCCCCGCGGCTCTTTTATGTTATATGAAGCATAAGAAATCCGATGAAAAACGGAGGAGAGTAAAAAAAATGAAGAAACAGGATCATTCGGTGAAAATGACGTGGGCAAAAAGAGCCGCCGCACTGGTGCTTGCGGCGCTGCTTTTGCTTGCCGCGCTGCCGCACGCCGTTGCCTCCGCCGAAAGCGCGTCCTGCCCCGGCGGGGTGGATCTTGCGCCGGTGGATAACGGAAATCTAATCACACTGCTTCCCGGCGTTTACGCCGCGAACAACGAGATCATGGTGCAGCTGCAGCCCGGCGCGGACGCCGAAGCCCTGCGGCGGATCGAAAAAAAATACCGCGCCGCCGTTGCGGGCGACGTGGAAGCCGTAAATACGGTGCAGCTGCGTTTCGGTACGTCCTTTACAGCGCAGGAGCTGCAGGCGACGGCCGATAAGCTCGCGCGCGAGGCGGCGGTCCTTTCCGCCCGGCCGCATTATTTTTTTGAATCGACGGGCACGAGCGCGGACTATTACGTGAACGTGGGCGGCGAATGGCGCGCGGATCTGCAGAACGCAACGGACCTGCAGGGAAAAAGCTGGGCGGCGGAAGCGCTGAACGCCCCCGCCGTCTGGTCTTATTTTGACGCGGTGAAAAAGGATATCTACCCCGTAAAAGTGGGCGTGGCGGATACCGGCTTTGCCACGTGGCACGAGGATCTGGATTTTCTTGACGTATACAATCTCCGGTCGAGCACCTTCAACAGCTGCTATGTGCACGGCACCTCCGTTGCCGGGTGCTTTGCCGCCACGGGGAACAACGCGGCGGGCATTGTGGGCGTATATCCGTACGGATACAGAAACCTGCTCGGCTTTTCCCTGGATCTGTATTACAAAGAAACACAGGTCAGCGACGTGTACGTTGATTGCGCCGCTCTCGGCTGGCTGGCGGAACGCGGCGCCCGTGTGATCAATTTTTCGAGGGCGTACGGCGGTTTCAATCAGATCTACTATTATTCCTACGTCAATTACGATCCGGAAATGCTCGGCGCGTATTACCGGCTGATGGATGAGATCGGCGAGACCTTCGGCGCTTACGTGCAGTCCTATCTGGACCGGGGTTATGATTTCGTATTGGTTTCCGCCGCGGGGAATTTCTCGAACAGCAATTATTTTCAGGCGGTTGACGCCGCGGGCCAGACCGTTACGCTGAATATGAAGGGCTATATGCCGGCGGAGTACACCTGCGGGCTTACCGCCGTAAAGCGGGAGGCTTACCCGGACGTATACGACAGGATCATCGTTGTGGGCTCCATGTCGCCCTCCGGCAGCGTATCCGAGTTCAGCTGCATCGGCAGCAGGGTCGATCTTTACGCGCCCGGGGAATACGTTTACACAACCGTTTCGGGCGACAGCTTTTCCGGCGCCGGGTACGGCGACGCCTCCGGCACCTCCGTGGCCGCGCCTCTGATCGCCGGCGTTGCGGCGGACGTGCTCACCATGAACCCGTGGCTGCGCGGCGACGAGGTGAAGCGCATCATCTGCTACATTGCGGGGCCGTATAAGAACAGCAGCGAGCTCCCGTATAACCCCGACGCCCTGCAGGCGGTGCGCCTTGCCGGAGAGGTGAGAGACGAGCTCGCGCTGGGCGTGCCGAACACCTTCCGCGTAAAATTCGCCCCGCGCCACGGGGACGTTGACCGGGACGGCGCGGTAACCACGGCGGACGCGCGCAAGGTGCTGCGCATCGCTTTGGATCTGGAGTCCGTCTACGCCTATTCGATCCCGTTCCGTCAGGCGGATATGGATAATAACGGGAGCGTATCCGTTTCCGATGCCAGAAGCATCCTGCGCATCGCGGTGAATCTGGATCCCCTTCCCATCACCTACTGACGCAAGCACGGTCTGGAACTTGATCAAGAATGGAGCGATACGCAATAAAAAACCGCAGCCGTGCGCTGCGGTTTTTTTGAGTGTTGAGTGTTGAGAAAATCGCAGTGCGGCGGCTTTGTGCCGCGCTACCGGCGAACGGCGGAACAGCGATATGCCGCTTCGCGGCGCGATATATTTGCTGCGCAAATGCGATATACGCCGCACTGTCGTTTACGTGCGATATGATATGAATTCCCGTTCTCGTCCCGAAGGGACTTATCGCACTTTTTTGCATATCTCGCCTTCGGCGAGGATGCAAAAAGCATATCGCATCCCACAGGGATATATCGCGGATTCCGGCAGGAATTCATCTCGCTGCCGCGGCGCGGCTGATTGGTCGTTTTGCACAATTTCGGGCCGTAAAAATATATTTGACGATTCTTTTATTTTCCATTATAATATAATTTGCAACCAAATATCCGGAAACGAGGCGTATTTCATGGGCAAATCAAACGAGGGCGCGCGCCCTAACGTACTGACCTACACCAAACGCGAGCTTGCAGGCTTTTTGACCGGCCTTGCGGGGCAGAACATCATTTACAACATCATTGCTTCGGGCCTTGCGTTCTATTTCCAGAGCGTTATCTTTATCCCCGTGGCGGCTTACACCGCCATTTTCGCCATCGCGCGGGTATGGGACGCCGTCAACGACCCGATGATGGGCACCATCGTTGATAAAACCAAAACCAAATGGGGCAAGTGCAAGCCCTATCTGCTGTTCGTGCCGGCGGTGATCATGGTCACCACCATTCTGCCGTTCATCAACAACATGTACGCGGAGCCGATCAACAAATACTACGTCCGGTTCGCCGAGGATACCTCCCTTGTGGCGGAATACGACGAAAGCCTGCTGCAGGAGGCCTTTATCTATGAGGATAAGGACAATCCCGAGCTGAACGGCAGCTATATCCTTGTTCCCGCGGGCGGCACCTGGGACGTGGAAAAGGATGAAAACGGCAACTTCGCGCTGGACGAAAGCGGCAACATGGTGAAAAACGACGCCGTGATCTTCCGCGTGACCGAGGACGCAAACGGAAACAAGACCTATACGAAGATCGAAGACAAAACCGAAGGCCTGACGCTGGTGCAGCGCTTCCAGGAAGAGAAGGGCATCGTAAAGAAGACCGGCGGCACGGCCGTGGCCATCGTTGCGTGGGCTGCCTTCTCCTACATCCTGTGGGGCATGACCTACACCATCGGCGATATCCCGCTGTGGGGCGTTACCAGCCTGATGACCGAGAGCCAGGAGGACCGCGCAAAGGCCCTCACCCTTGCCCGTGCCGTTGCCAACGTGGGCATGATCGGCACTCTGTTCACCATGATCGCGCCGTCCTTTAACGGCATCTTTATGGCCAAGGGCATGGATCAGGCGCACGCGCTGCGGTATTCGTACATTGCGCTGGCCATCGTGATGACGGTGTTCGCCTCCATCCTCTTCCAGGTGGCGGGCTTCTCCGTGAAGGAAAAGGTCCAGCCGCAGGGCGACAAGCGCTACACCATCAAGGAGAACTTCAAGATCATGTTCGGCAACAAGCCCTTCCGCCAGATCCTGATCTCCGGTATCCTGCGCAGCCCCATCCAGCTGCTGGGCATCATCGCCATGACGCTGATCATGTATTACTTCTTCAATAACGATATCGGCAAAACGCTGGCCGCGGAAGGCGCCGCGCTGATCGGCAAGATCGTGGTGCTGGTGATCGGCCTGTTCGGCGGCATGATCGGCTTCCCGCTGTTCGCGCCCAAGCTGATCCAGAAATACGAAAAGAAAAACCTGTACAACTTCTTCTCCCTTGTGGGCGCCATCCCCTTCGCGCTCATCTTCGTGCTGTTCCTCGTGTTCAAGGGCAACATCCTCACCTGGCCCGGCATGATCATCATGAGCTGCCTCTTCTTTATGGCGGGCGCTTCCATGGGCTGCCTGAACGTGCTGCAGAGCGTGATGATCGCGGACTGCGTGGACTACGAGGAATACACCAACGGCACCCGTCCGGACGGCGTATTCTTCTCCGGCCAGAGCTTTATCACAAAGCTTTCCGCCGGTATCGCCACCCTGATCTCCGGCGCGGTGTACGGCTTCGTGGGCTTCTCCGATTCCAAGATCACCTTCCTGAACAACGCCCTGATCGCGGGCGCGGATTTCAAAACCTTCAACCCGTTCACGCTGGGCGGCGCCGAGGTGGGCAAATTCTCCGCCGCCATGTTCTTCCTGATCTCCATCCCGCCGGCCATCGGTATGGTGCTGGCCGCCATCCCCACGCTGAAATACGCGCTGCCGGATAAGGAGCACACCCGCATCCTGGACGAGCTGAACGCCAAGCGCAACGCGGAGAATGCGGGAACCGAAGAATAAAATTTACACCAAACACCAGAAAGAAGCTGCCGCGAGGCAGCTTCTTTAAGTTTTGAGTGTTGAGTGTTGAGTGTTGAGAACCATGACCGCCGTTTGCAGTTACAAGCTGCAAGCGGCAAGATATGTGGCCGGAGCCTGCATCTGTAAGAATCAACTGTTTCACATATAAAAACAAGAGAAACCTGCTCAACACTCAAAACTCAAAACTCAATTCTCAATTCTCAACACTCAAAAAAGTGCTTGACAAAGCACTTTTTTTATGCTATAGTATCGCCTGTAAAGTTTGACTCTTTACACACGAAGAGGAAAGAGAGGCGCGAGAAACCGTGGCCAAAAATCTGGAGATCACCGTTCTGCTGGACTTTTACGGCGATATGCTCACCGCCAAACAGCGCGAGTTTCTGGATCTCTATTACAACGAGGATCTTTCGCTGGCGGAGATCGCCGCCAACGTGGGGATCACCCGGCAGGGCGTAAGGGACGCCATCAAACGCGCGGAATGCCAGCTGATCGAAATGGAAGCGCGGCTGAAGCTCGTGGAGCGCTTCAAGGAAGTGCAGAAGGGGCTGGAAGAGATCATGGAGTGCGCTACCCGCATCAGCGCGGAGAACCGCAAAAGCGGCCTTTCCCGCGAGATCAACGACCTGACCGTACGCATCAAATCCATTGCGATTTCACTGTCAGAATAAGATTTAGGAGTAACCATGGCATTTGAAGGATTATCCGACAAGCTGGAAGCCGCTTTTAAAAAGCTGCGCAGCAAAGGGTCCCTGACCGAGGCGGACGTAAAAGAAGCCATGCGCGAGGTGCGTCTGGCGCTGCTGGAAGCGGACGTCAGCTACAAGGTGGCCAAGGACTTTACCACCCGCGTTACGGAAAAAGCCATCGGCGCGAAGGTGACCGAAAGCCTGACGCCCGGCCAGATGGTGATCAAGATCGTAAACGAGGAGCTCACCGCGCTGATGGGCGGCACGGCCTCCCGGCTGAATACGGCGCCGCATCCCCCCACCATCGTGATGATGTGCGGTCTGCAGGGCTCCGGTAAAACCACCCACGCGGCAAAGATCGCCAAGTTTCTGAAAAAGCAGGGCCACCGGCCGCTGCTGGCGGCGTGCGACATCTACCGTCCCGCGGCCATCAAGCAGCTGCAGATCGTAGGCGAACAGGCGGGCGTGCCCGTGTTCGAGATGGGGCAGATCAACCCCGTTACCATCGCTTCTGAGGCCATCAAACTCGCCAAGGACCAGGGCTACGACTACGTGCTGCTGGATACCGCCGGCCGGCTGCATATCGACGAGCAGCTGATGCAGGAGTTAAAGGAGATCAAGGCGGCCGTACACCCCCACGAGATTTTGCTGGTGGTGGACGCCATGACCGGTCAGGACGCCGTGAACGTGGCCAGCACCTTCAACGAGGCGCTGGGCATCGACGGGCTGGTGCTCACCAAGCTGGACGGCGACACCCGCGGCGGCGCCGCGCTTTCCGCCAGAGCCGTTACCGGCAAGCCCATTAAATTCGTGGGCATCGGCGAAAAGCTGGACGACCTGGACACCTTCCACCCGGACCGCATGGCCTCGCGCATCCTCGGCATGGGCGACGTACTCACGCTGATCGAAAAGGCGGAGCAGACGCTGGACGAGAAGAAGGCCGAAGAGCTGGAGCGCCGGCTGATGGCGAACAAGTTCGACCTGAACGACCTGCTGGCCCAGATGGAAGAGATGAAAAAGATGGGCTCCATGAAGGATCTGCTGAGCATGATCCCGGGCATGGGCAAAAAGCTGAAGGACGTGGACATTGACGAACGCGCCTTTGACCGCACCAAGGCCATCATCTATTCCATGACCCCGCAGGAGCGTTCCAAGCCCGAGATATTGAACCCCTCGCGCAAGCGCCGCGTCGCCGCGGGCTGCGGCATGCAGGTGGAGGACGTGAACCGCCTCTTAAAGCAGTATAAGCAGATGCAGCAGATGTTCAAGCAGCTCGGCGGCAAGGGCGGCAAAAAGAAAATGCGCCGCATGATGCCCGGCGGCGTGCCCGGCATGCCGGGCGGATTCCCGGGGATGTAAGCGCCATAAGCGCCGAAGGCGCTTTCGCGGCGGGTGCCGCGCCGTGCGGGGATCCATGACGCAAAGCGCAGAGCGCTGCGCAGAATGGGGCGCACGATATATAATCAAAAAACACAAATTTGTGTTTCAAATAAAAAAATAAAAATATTTTTTGGAGGAAATAAAAATGGTAAAAATCAGACTGCGCCGTATGGGCGCCAAGAAAGCTCCCTTCTATCGCATCGTGGTTGCGGATTCCAGATATCCCCGCGACGGCAGATTCATTGAAGAGCTCGGCTACTACAACCCCATGACCGAACCGGCCGACGTGAAAGTGGACGCCGAAAAGGTGAAGGAATGGATCGCCAACGGCGCGCAGCCCACCGATACCGTAAAAGCGGTGCTGAAGAGAGCCGGCGTGCTTGACTGATCGCTTCTTCGGAGGATCGCAGCATGGAAGAATTACTCATCGGCATTGCCCGCGGCCTTGTGAACGAGCCCGACGCAGTGACCGTCACCGCCGACGCGCCGGATGAAGAGGGCGTATTCGTATACCATCTTCACGTGGCAGAAAACGACGTCGGCAGAGTGATCGGCAAGCAGGGTCACATCGCCAAGGCGATCCGCGTGCTCATGCGCAGCGCGGGGATCCGCGAAAACAAAAAGGTACAGGTCGAGATCGACTGAACCGCCCCCGGCAGCACATCGCTGCCGGTTTTTTTTATTGAAATTTATCGCGCTGAAAGCGCGACAGCGATATGCATTCCTGCCGGAATGCGCGATATATCCCTCCGGGAAGCGATATACCTTCGGCGCGATATGTGCCTGCGGCACGTGATAAGGAATGCATATCATATCGCGCGCGAACGGAGTGAAGCG
>JAEEGL011420891.1_pt1 | contig 10250 bp, 5 predicted proteins | sample 9134231 | NCBI WGS metagenome assembly JAEEGL01 (sample SAMN16246548, study PRJNA631951) | gut metagenome | biome: gut microbiome; feature: rumen; material: fiber-attached | host: Bos | place: Iran: Karaj | collected 2018-10 | reverse complement strand
TGGTGACGCTCCGGTTTTCGGAAAATACAACGGAAAAGAAATCAAATATGAGCAGGGTTCTGATTTTGCTGAATACGTTTCTCAGTATGGTCAGATGTATCAGATGTATGGTCAGCAGCTTGACCAGTCTGCTTACTATCAGATTTTCTCTCAGGCTTTCAATGCAACTGTTATGAAGTATGCTTATGCTGAAGCAGTTGATAAGAGTGGCTATGAGGTTCCAGCATCTGCAGTTACACGCGAAATGATTCCTTACTTCTCTGATGAAAACGGAAACTATTCTTCTAAGCTTTACAAGGCTGCTTCAGACGAAGCAAAGCTTGAGCTTAAGAATGCTCTTTCATCTCGTATGTATGCTAACCGTTTCTACAACGACAACTTTGGCTCAACAACAGAAGTATTTAATCACGATGCACTTTACGGTTTGAAATCATCTTCTGCAGAACAGGCTTTCCTTGCTGATGCAAACAAAAATATGAGAGGTTTTGATGTTGCAACTTTCGCTATGAGTGACTACCCTCTTGATGAAAAACTTAAGTTTGCTCGCCAGAACGAAGCAAAGTTCAACAACTATGATTTGTACATTATTACAGTTGAAGACAAGGCAACTGCTGAAACAGTTTCAAAACGTCTTGCAAACAACGAAATCACTTTCGAAGATGCAGTAACTGAATATTCAGGAAAGAACTTCTCAAACTCTGAAGGAAAACTTACAAATACATATCAGTATCAGATTGAAAACATTCTTGAAAACAAAGAAGACCTTGGTGCAATCACAGGTCTTGCAAAAGATGCTGTCAGCGATATCATTCAGACAACTTCTGGCTTCTCTATTTTCAAATGTGCAAACGATATGACAAAGCCTGACTTTGATTCAGAAACAACACAGAGAATCGTTTCTTCTTACATTTCAAATTACGAATCTTCAATTATCGAAGATTACTTTACAGTAAAAGCAAATGATTTTATTAAGGAAGCTAAAGCTTCTGATTTTGCAGCTGCTGGTGCTAAAGCAGGTGCTAAGATTGCTGCAATTGAACCATTCCCATTGAACTACGGTAACGTAGATGTTTTGGGACAGTTCAACGCTGGTGATTCTGGAATTACAAATGCAGAATCAAACGAAAACTTCTTGAGCAAGGCATTTGCACTTGGTCTCAATGAGATTTCAGACCCAATCGTTGTTGGAGACAATGTTGTAGTTCTTAAATTCACAAAAGAAGCTGCACCTGAGGATGAAGAAATTAATTCTACATTGTTCTCTTCTTATGATGAAGATTCTGCTAATGAAGCAATCATGGGCAGCGATAAGCTCACAAACGATTTCATTAGCGTTTACTTCCAGAACTTTTTGAGATAGTAATTGGAAGAAATATTAAATCAAAAGCCCTGTGTCGTTCAGAAAATCGAAACGCCTCAGGGCTTTTCTGTTTCATACAAAGGACACCTTCTCTATTCAAAATATAACCCAAGTAAAAATATTATTACCGCTGTAGAAAAACTTCAAATTCTACCAGGTACAATAATTCTGTGCTGCTCTCCACTACTCGGCTACGGCCTTTCTGAACTGTTGAATAAGCTTCCTGAAAACTGCCTTATTATTTTATGCGAAGCAGATTCAGATTTATATGATTTTTCAAAACGTGAAGGAATTTTTAATCAAAGTGATTCCAGAATTACAAGCTGCCATTATAAAAAACTTTCAGACCTTCCTTTAGTGATTTATGATCTGGTTGCAAACGATTTATATAAACGAGTTATAAAATTTGATTTATCTGCAGGAACTCAATTCCATCAGGATTTTTATAGCAAACTGTTCACAGCCTGCTCCGACTCACTTATGACGTTCTGGAAAAACAGAATTACCCTGACAAAATTCGGCAGACGTTACTCTAAAAATCTTTTTGAAAACTTACACTATCTTTCACAGTCACAACCAATTACTGATTATTTCAATTCTGTAGATAAACCGATTATCGTATTCGGTGCTGGACAGAGCACAGAAGCTTTATTAAAAACAAAAAGTATTTCAAAAGATGATTATTTTATTCTCTGTGCAGATACAGCGTTGCAGCCGCTCTTAAAGCATGGCATCAGGCCAGATGGGGTTTTTATTGAAGAAGCACAGGCTGTAATTTCAAAGGCTTTTATTGGAATTCCTAAAGATATTCATATTTTTGCAGGACTCTCTTCTATTCCAAATCTTGTTCACAAACATGGTCCGAAAAATCTTTCATACTTTTTTACAGAATATACAAATACAGGCTTTTTAGATAATTTGAAGACAAAGACTTTTATGCCGCCTTCAAATAAACCATTTGGTTCTGTAGGACTTACTGCTGTTTATTACGCATTAAAATTCCGCAAGAATGAAGATGTTCCAGTATATGTCACAGGACTTGATTTTTCTTATTCAGTTGGAGTCACACATACAAAAGGTGCTCTAGCCCATATTCTAAGACTAATTAACTCAAGCAGATTGCAAAGCATAGAAAACTATACAGCGGCATTTGGAACAGGCAGTGAAAAGATTATAGACAAAAATCAAAAAATCTTTATAACTACCCCTAGCCTCAAGAACTATGCAAATATGTTTAATAACTTTTTTGCAAACGAAAAGAACCTTTTTGATGCAGGTGAGAGTGGAATTGTGCTGAATATACAAAAAGCACAGCCACAGGCAGTAAAAAGAGGCAGCAATACAATCCAATCTACGACTTATAGTGAAAATCAGAAAAAAGAAATACAACAGTATCTGGAGTCTGAAAAAAAATCTCTTGAATACTTAAAAGATTTATTGACTGGAAAGACTGCTCTAACAGGAAATGAATTAACACAGAAAATAATCGCCGTCGCAGAAAACAGAGAATATTTATATCTTCATTTTGCAGATGGTTCTAAATTTACTACAAGTCAGTCTTTCTTAAATCGAATCAGAACAGAAATCGATTTCTTTCTTAAATATCTGTAATTATTGATCTTCGTTTTCTTTCAAAACTGCAAGGAAAGCTGACTGTGGTAATTCTACATCACCAATCATCTTCATGCGCTTTTTACCTTCCTTCTGTTTTTCAAGAAGCTTGCGTTTACGTGTAATATCACCACCGTAACATTTAGCAAGAACGTCCTTGCGCACTGGGTTTACAGTTTCGCGGGCGATAATCTGTCCGCCGATTGCACCCTGAATAGCAACCTTGAACTGCTGTCGTGAAATCTCATTCTTAAGACGTTCACAAACCTTGCGTGCTCTGTCTACTGCATTCTGTCTGAAAGTCAAAAGTGAAAGTGCATCGACATTCTTTCCGTTCAAAAGAATATCAACCTTTACAAGGTCTGTAGCGCGATAGCCAGTTACTTCATAATCGAAAGAAGCATAACCGCGGCTGTAACTCTTTAAGCGGTCATAAAAATCAAAAAGAACTTCAGCAAGCGGCATTTCATAAGTAAGTTCAACACGCTTTGTATCGAGGTACTGCATATTGGTCTGTACACCACGTTTTTCTGTACACAGAGCCATGATTGAACCAAGATATTCAGAAGGAGTAATAATAGAAGCTTTGATATATGGCTCTTCGGCATCTTTAATTCGTCCCTGAGGATATTCAGAAGGATTATCGATATACATATCTTCACCACTCTGAAGATGAAGCAGATAGCGTACAGAAGGAGCTGTAAAGATTACTGCCTGATCGAAGTCTCGCTCAAGACGCTCCTGAATAATTTCAAGATGAAGGAGTCCTAAGAAACCGCAGCGGAAACCGTTACCCAAAGCCAACGAATTATCTTTTTCGTAAATCAAACTTGCGTCATTAAGCTTGAGTTTTTCCATACTGTCTTTTAATTCTTCATAATCATTTGAATCCATAGGATAAATTGAAGAATAAACAACAGGTTTTACTTCCTTAAATCCAGGAAGCGGCTCCTCTACTCCACCTTCCACAGAAGTGATTGTATCACCAACCTTTACATCACTAACTGTCTTAAGGCCGGAAATAATATAACCTACATCGCCGGCTTCAAGCACACCGGTTTCTTCGTAGTTAATTTTGAAAATACCACACTGCTCTACTTTGTACTGAGTGTTGGTACTCGTCATCTTGATTAAATCTCCAGTTTTAAGGCGTCCTGCCATTACTCGAACGTGAACAACAACTCCACGGTAAACATCATAATGACAGTCAAAAATCAAAGCAGCAAGCTTACCGTTAGGATCACCAGTTGGAGCCGGGAACTTTGTAACAATTGCTTCAAGAAGTTCATCAATTCCTTCACCGGTTTTTGCAGAAACACACATTGCGTCTGCAGAATCAAGACCAAGCTCATTATCAATCTGAGCCTTACATGCAGGAATATCAGCAGAAGCAAGGTCAATTTTATTGATAACAGGAACCATAGTAAGGTCGTGCTCAAGGGCCATATACATATTAGAAACAGTCTGACTTTCTACACCCTGAGTAGCATCAATCAAAAGAAGAGCCCCCTCGCAGGAAGCAATAGCACGTGAAACCTCATAAGAAAAGTCTACGTGACCTGGAGTATCTACGAAGTTGAGCTCATAATCATTTCCATCTTTTGCATGGTATGGAATTGTAACAGCCTGACTTTTGATTGTAATACCACGTTCGCGCTCGATATCCATATTATCAAGAATCTGATTCATCATCTTACGGTCATCAATAATTTTGGCCTTTTGAATCAAGCGGTCTGAAAGTGTTGATTTTCCGTGGTCTATATGTGCAACGATACAAAAGTTGCGCTTAAATTTCATTTCTGTCATATTATTATTGCTCCCGTTTAGAAGTAGTAAGGTCCATCAAAACTGGTACCAAGATTTATTGTTACATCCAGAAAGGCCTTTTTCTTTCTTTTAGTAGAAAGCGATGTTATGATTCCTTTAAGTCTTTCATCTGCATTAACGCCAAGAACAGTTACTGTATCGTTTTCAGAAAAACTCATATCATCTGCGGCACTACCCGGAATAATTTTTTCTATTGTATAGGAATTTCGATTTGTTGTCGATGAAGGAACGAGCTTCATTCCAAAAAGTGGAACAAAAGAATTCATAAGTAAATCAGATTCAAAAATTGTAAGAGATGGATTTTCAGGCCGCTTATCTAAATAAAGAAGACAAGTCTTTGCCTGACCTGCAGCATCTGTGTATCCGCATTCAAGGATTGTTTCACACTCATAGCCCATGAGGTAGAAGTTGAAGTCATCGCTGGAAGTAATTGGTTTTCCATCAAGAGAAGTAATTATATCACCAGGAACAAGACCTGCCATAAATCCCGATCCGCCCGGTAAAACATAATGAACTTCAATACCAACCTTTTTATTTGATTCACGCTTAGTAGTTCCAAAACAACCGGTCCAGGTATGAATGATTTCACCCCGGCCATACATAGCACTTAACTCCTGCTTCAGATATTCTACAGGAATTGCAAAGTTCAAGCCCTGGAGCTGAAGCATACCTGCAAATACAATTGCCTGAACTTTAAGATTTTTATCGATCAAAGGACCACCTGAGTTACCTGAGTTTACAGCAGCGTCAATCTGAAATACATTTCCAATTGAAAGAAGCTTACGGTCAAAAGACGAAATGATTCCAGAAGTTAATGTACCTTCCAATCCGACAGGAGTACCAATTGCAGAAATCTTATCTCCAATTTCAAGCTCATCACTCGAACCAAGATCCAGTACATATTGAGGAGTAATTTCAACTTTTAAGAGCGCAAGATCCAGCAAAGAATCATAACCTACAACTTTTGCCGGAATCTTTGTAAGATTATCATCCAGAAGCTTGATATACAGACGTACATAGCCCTCGTATTTTGGATTTACCATAGAATCAATTACATGATGATTTGTTATGATATATCCGCGCTCATCAATAAAGAAACCAGAGCCAATTATGATATCCGCATAGCCTGCACCATTTTTTACAGTAACTCCACGGTCAACCCAGATAGTAACAGCAGCGTGCATACACTCAGAAATCTTAGAAGGTGCTTTTTTGTTTGCCACAGAAGAAAGGCCTGGTACATCAGCAACAGCAAGCTTTTCTATCTGTGAATAAGAGTATCCATCAAGTTTCCAGTCCGGGCGAACAGAAATCAGAGACTTATAATATTTCTTTGCATCAAGATAATTCTTTTCTTCAATTGCAGTAGAAAGCAGAGACTGTATTTTTGAAAAACAACGGTCTGTAACTTCCTGACGTCCGAGCAGACTTGCACGCCACAAAGCGCGAACAGGCTCAGTTTCCAGAAAGTTATCAATGCGTTCAATTTCATTTTTTACAATATCTTCATCAGAATAATTCAAATGCTCTGGAACAGATGAAGGCTGTCGGACAGTACGACATGAAATCAAAAAAGCAGAACACAATACAAGATTTATTAAAGAGATTTTTTTAATTTTACGCAGCATATTATTCAGCAGCCTCTTGTTCTAATGGAATTGAAGAAAGCGGAACATAACGGCAATAATAAGCAGAACCAACCTTTATTATAGAGATTCTTGTTTCTTCATAATCAAATAAATCAATTATTCCCTGAGAAAATCCTTTTGATACATATTCAAGGACAGCTGCTTCTGCGTCAGCATTTCCCTTCTGTTCAATCCAGTAAATGTCAGCAGAGTCACCGGCATATACCATAACCTCAGCACCCTCGGCATTCATCTTAATAGGAATTCCATCAGCAATTGTCAGAGAAATTATTTGAAGTCCATTTGAATCAAAATACAAAGTTTCTTCGATTAACGACTCCCCTTCCTTCTGAGGATATCGGATATACTGACAGTCTGGCAGACCATTATCGTCGTTATCCCAGATAGTGATTTTTCCATTGAACTCAAGATACTCTTCTGAAAACTCACTGAAGGTATTTTGATTATGGTCAATCTGAATCTTTCTCAGATAGATATCATTGCGGTTATCAATGAAATTGAAAACGCTTGAAACAACACGGCTGTTTTCTTCAGTTTTAAGACCATCCTGTCCGAATGGAATCTGAGAATAAAACTCTGTTGTTTCAAAAGTACCGTCATTATCATAATCTACAAAACGAACAAGAGAATCTTCCTTTGAAAAATCACAGTAAGCATAGCGGGCATTATTTTCATAGAATTCTGCAAAAACAATCTGCCCACCGGAAAGAGTATAGATGATACGAGCATCATCACGTTCTGTTACAGGAAGTTCAAAACTAGAAGCCCGGTTAATAATCTCCTGTGGAAGTGGCAAAGCAATTTCATTTGAAATATTTGGAATATAAAATTCTGCTCCAGTTCTGGTGAATACATTATCAGTTACAAAATCAAAAGGTGAAAAAACATAATCATCATGCAAAAAGTTGAACACAAGATTTCTGTTAGCATACGAAACTTTAGAAACCTTAGGAAACTCATTATAGAAAAACTGCTGGCGGCTTGAGTTGAAATAAACAAAAACAGGTGCGCCAAAATCACATGAAGAATAAAGCTCCGTTTCGCCATCATTATTTGCATCATATTTTATATAGACAGGGCGGCCCTTTTCATACTGAACAGTAAACTCATACTGAAGGTCCATATTTTCATCGATATAAATTGTTCCTGTAAAATCAGCAATAGTTTGAGCAGCACGCTCAATCACCTCAGCATCAGAAAGAAGAGAAATAAAGGTTTCAAGGGAATCCAGAGAGAACTCGTTATTTCCAGCTTCAAAGAACATATCAAAGGCTTCTGAGTCAGTATAGATACCGGCTCGTAAAGCAGCAGTTGCAAGTAAAGTACTGAGACTTTTATTTTTTGCATCAATTGCTTTTATCAAACGAAGTTTTTCATCCGGGCGGGCAAAGCTTGCAGCAAGCAATTCCATTTCAAGATTACGGTTAGAATAATCCGGGAGCTTTGCAATGTAAGAAGCTGCAATATTGCTTACAAGCTCTGGAATCTGATAACGAATACCATCGCGCTCAGCCTCACTCATAAAAAGAGATTCAAAAAGAAAGAAAAGCTCAGGGAAGCGGGAATCCTTAGGATATACACGGCGGTCACTGTTAAGACGAACTCGTGCATTATTAAGAGATTCTTTTGTTCCCATTCGGTAATAATTCTTTATGCGGATAAACTCAGCATCTGCAGAATAAATAAATGGGTCGCTGTCCAGTACAGTAAGAGACTCTTCATATAAACCAGTATCAGAAAGAAGATCTGCAAGGAAAATACGTGCACCGTTTTTTGTGTATCCGGCCCAAGAAGAACGTTCAAAGGCAGAAGAAAGAGTTCTCAAAGCATCAGCCTTAGTTCCGCCAAGATTAAGCGAAGCAGCAGCTTTTATATAGTAAAGATCAGAAATTGAATCATCATAAGAAAGGCCAAGCTCCGCCTGACTTAAAGCATTCTTCCAGTCATTACCTACAAGGCAGCTTTCGGCAAGCTTGAGACAGCGCAAAGCCGTATTTTTATTTGCAGTTGCAGCAGAGTTTTGTGCTGTCGCAGAAAAGATTAATCCAAAAGACAAAAGAACAATAATTGCATACTTTTTCATAACTTAACAATCCAATCCTTATATCCTAAAAAGCCACCAAGAATAGCCTTAATATTCTGAGATTTTTCATCAAGTAACTGAATAACAGGAATGAGACCTTTTTTCTCAGGTACAACATGCCAGTCTGAAAATACATCAGAAACTTTTTTTAAAGAACCATCAGCACAAAGAACCATATCTCCAAGCCGAACGTTTCTTATACAAAATGGAAGGGCAATATTTTCTGCAATGCTGGATTCCCCGGCACAAACAGTTACAAGCTTTTTTCCATCCTGTTCTCTATAGTTAAAAACATCCAGAGTCCCAAAAGGAAACTCAAATGAACCAGTTTTTTCTATTATATCAGAAAAAACTAAATCCGTATTGCTTTCCAGATGTTTTTTTACAAAAAGTCTGTTTTTTTTGAGGATGACATCTATACCAGCAAAATGCTTTATAAAACCATCCGTTTCCTTAATTGCAGATAAAACATCTTTTATAAACTGATTTGGAATACGGGCCGTCTCTCCCGCTTTATTACAGGCAGAAAGCAAAACCCGCCTTTGCACAGCAGCCGGAGAAGATTTAAAGTCATTTAAAGAAATCTCAACCTCACCGCCGTCAGCACTTAAAGAAACAGGAACTTTATCTACACAAGAAAGAATCAGCTGTGCATCTTCACAGGACTTTTCTGCACCAGCCAAAACAGCTTTCTGCCAGCCGGGAAACTGTTCATTCAAAAATGGAACAAGATTAAGACGAATCCGATTTCGCAGATAATCAGTTTCAAAATTAGTTTTATCAGTTCGCCAGGAAAAATTTCGGCTTTGAACATAGGCTTCAATCTGGGCGCGAGAAATATCCAGAAGGGGCCGTACAATTAAAGCACCGCCTTCATTCATTTCGCGCCACGCCCTTATACCACCAGCAGCCTCCGCGGTGCTCCCCTGCAAAAAACGCATAAGAACAGTTTCAAGCTGATCATTCATATTGTGCGCAGTACAAAGAACTCCAAGCCCCCGTTCCGCAACAAACTTTTCGAATGCCGCATAACGAAGGAACCGCGCAGCCTCTTCTATTCCACCGCCGCGCCTCTCCGCTTCCTGAGCCACTGCACCGCGCTCCAGCTCAACAGCCTCACAAACAACCTTCCGCCCGCGCCGGTTCAATTCCCCGCATACCTCGAGTACAAAATCCACATCGCCGCCGCTTTCAGCCGCAGGTCTTATATTATGATTTACAGTTATTACATAAAGAGGAGAAACAATTTCCGACATAGCAAGTAAAAGTGCAATAGAATCTGCGCCGCCAGAAACCGCAACACCAACAGGCGGATACACAGCCTCGTGTGCACTTTCGTGCAGAATAACATCCAGTTTAGCTTTTACTTTTTTCTCAAACTCACACATAAAAAAAAAGACTGCCCTGATAAGGACAGTCTTTATTATACACCAAAAATCGCTAATTAGCGAGTAGGCTTAGCCACGAGCTGGTGATACAGTTACGAGAGGCATTTCTGCAGCAGTAAGAACTTCAACCTTGCTGTCAAGTTTGAGATCCTTTACGCGGAGTGCTTCACTAACGTTGATGTTAGAAATATCAGCAGAGATAGTTTCTGGGAGGTCAGCGATGCAGGCCTTAATCTTGATTTCGTTGTTGCGCTCTTTCTTGAAACCACCCTTAAGAACACCAGCTGGAGTTCCTGTGTAGTGAACCTTAATCTTCATAACGAGTTTCTCGT
>JAEEGL010584055.1_pt1 | contig 10250 bp, 8 predicted proteins | sample 9134231 | NCBI WGS metagenome assembly JAEEGL01 (sample SAMN16246548, study PRJNA631951) | gut metagenome | biome: gut microbiome; feature: rumen; material: fiber-attached | host: Bos | place: Iran: Karaj | collected 2018-10 | reverse complement strand
GCAGGCACCGCGAAGAATGAGAATACCGTGAATACCGATATCCAGTTAAGAAGCGAATACCATGTCAGTGCCGGTCCGTACTTACGTCCCGCATTGACGGCTTCATCGAGCGCCTCATCAAACTGCATGCGAAGCGGAGCCTTAACGTCCGTTAACTTGAACTCCTTCGCATATTCAGGCTGATAGAATACTCGCATCGAATAACCGGCCTTACGAAGAGCCTTCTTATCGGCGGTATACCACTGATACTGAAGCTTCTCGATCTTGAATCTCGTGAGAAGATTGACCGTGAATCCCGCGATCGGGAATATTGCCAGCACGGGATTGATTGTGAAGATGAGAGCCGATGCGATGATAAGCGCTATCGTGCCTCCGATCATCTTACTTACGATCATTACCGTCTTCTCGATCATCTCATCCGCGTAACCTGCGACGACTACGTATGTATCGTAGTATTCGGGATTATCGTAGTACAGAAGATCCATCCGGCTGTTCTTATGCGACATATCACGCTGAATCTTCCCGTTAAGCCTGATCAGCTTCGCCTTGCTCCACTCGTTAAGGATCTGCTCCACCCACTCGAGACAGATGACGAGCACAAGCGAGATGAGAAGTATCACTACGATACTGCCAAATTCCGTCTTACCCGTTAAGCTGTTAATGATCATCTTAAGGATGAATGTATCGTTGACAGCGTTACCCGCCTTAAGGAATATGTTCATTATGATTATCTTCACGATCAGGGATCTGTCGTACTTCGCAGCATACCTGATCATGTAGAAAGCGTTCTCTATCATCCGCTTAATCGAGATGTCGTTCTTCTGATCATCCATAGAATGCATCAGCTCCTTTCAACATCTCTTCAGGGAGGCTCTCCTGATAGTTCTCCGCCTGGAGCATGAACATCTCATAGTAGTGCCCCTTAAGATCCATCAGCTGTTCATGAGTGCCTTGCTCGGATACGGTGCCGTCCTTCATCATATAGATCTCATCAGCCATTCTCGCGGACGAGAGTCTGTGCGAGATGAAGATAACTCCTCTTCCCTCGGATAATCTCATCATGTTGTTATACATGTTGTACTCGGCAAGAGGATCGAGCGCCGAAGAGGGTTCGTCGAGAATAACCATATCAGGACTCTGCGCGAACACTCTCGCTATGGCGATCTTCTGTGCCTGTCCGCCAGACGGTATGAATCCCTTCTCGTCGAACTCACGGCTTATGATGGTATCAAGACCGTTCTCGAGACCTCTGACATTCACATCGAACTGCGCGTCAGCTAATGCCTTCCTTACGATCTCGTAATCCTCTTCGTTCTGAGGTCTTCTCATCAACACATTCTCAGAAAGCGGCATGGCGAATACCTGAAGGTCCTGGAATACAGTTCCGAACCTTCTTCTGTATGCGTCCTTATCGATATCGTTGATATCAATCCCGTTTACGAGGATGATGCCCTCCGTAACAGGATACAGGCCCATGATTAGCTTGATAAGCGTCGTCTTGCCCGCACCGTTATAACCGACTATCGCGAGCTTATCGCCCTTATGCCACTTGAAGCTTACATTGTTGATTGTGGGACGGTCTGCACCGGGATAAGTAAATGAGACATTATGCAATTCGACAGTATCGATATCACCGACATCGACCACGTCCTTATCAGACGTTCTGTCCTGCTCGAGAAACTCCTCGAGATTGCCGAAGAGCTTGGACTCGTTGCTGATGAAGATCCTGTTCTCCACTCCGGCCTTAAGCTGATCCGTGGAGAAAGCCATCGCCGTGATCATGGCGACATAGCTCGATATATCCGCGGCTCCGCCTACCTTTACTTTAAACACAACGTAGAAGTAAGCTGCTATGCCTGCGAAAATAGAATAGCTTCCTTTCATAAGGAACGAGTACAACGCAGTCTTCATTCTATATACAAGGGATGTCTTCTCCATCCTGTCCACTGCCTGTTCCTGCTTACTAAGCATGATGGAATTGATGTCGAACAGCCTTACCTCGGAAGCATACCTCTTCTCGTAGTAAACGCGCTTAACGTAGTCCGCGATCCTCTTGTCGCGTGTGATGGCCTTTTCGCGGTCGTAGTTAGTCTTGCTGTTCTTCTTGCCGAAGTACAGGCTCACGATCATGGGCACTACCATGAACACGAGAAGAACGGGGTCTACCGTAACCACGATGACGAGCGACATGATAGTCGATAATACGTTACCGATGAACACACCGGTCTTGATGGCGATCTGTATCGCAGACTCGACGCAGCGGTCTAAGGCTCTGGCGTATCTGTCGAAGAATTCGGGCGACTCATAGTCCTTCATCTCGAGAGTGTCGGAGAAGTCCATTACCCTGTGGAACAGCTTACGGTAGACCTCAGGCGTCTTGATCTTCCTGTAAGTCTCGTACCAGCCGCAGATGAAGTGTATGCACACGTGCCCGAGGCATGCGATAACGAGGAACCAGAACAACTTCTCATACGGGATGTCGCGTTCGATACAGTTGAAGATATACTTCGTCAAATAAACGAAGAAGAATACATAAAACACCTGCTCGATGGAATTCTTAAACAACGTAAATACGAGAAGCAGTTTATCCGCTGCCCATATCTGTTTTAATGCATATAGAGTATGTCTGACTGTTCCGCCTTTATTCATCGGTATCGACATCGATTTCCTTCACTTTAATATCCATGAGATTGTTCTTCGTAAGATAAGATTCCACCTTCACAAGATAATCGTCGAGTTCCTGATAAGACTCACATAATAGCGACTCATCGGGCGCGCTCACTGCACCTTGGTCGAAGATCAGGTCGAACCACATGTGAACGATAACATCATCGTTCGCCTCACGCTGCCTGTCGAAGGAAATTACGAAGTGCTCCTTATCATCACGGCATACCGTGTTACCTACCGTAAACTCGAAGTAAAGGCTGTCATTAAGATAGCTCGTGCAGTGTTCCTTATAGAGCTTATAGGCATCTTCCACAGTCTTGCACATCGATGCCTCTTCCGAATACAGTTCGAGACGCGATCTGAAGAACTCCTCTCCTGTTCCCCACTCATTCGTAAGCTTGGTAAGACCGTTATACGGGTCGGCTCCGGACATAGCCTGTCTGAACCTCTCATACTCGGGGGGCTTGCTCTGCATCTTATGGAAACGTACCATCAGAAGGACCGACAGCACAGCATCCAGAAGAAGCGCTATCCCTCCGGCTATGAAGAATTCACGCTTGAAGAATCCTGCGACAATGCACACAACTCCGATGAACACCAAAGGAGCAAAGGTATGAAAGAAGAATGAAGTAAACAAAGTAAACCTTAAGATCCTGTTCATCTTCTTATTCATGTTCTCATCAAACTTGTCCATAGATCACGACCTGTTAAATAATCTCCAAGATACCATTATCGTCAGTACCCACATTATAAAGTAAGTTACCGCAAGTACTCCAATCAGCACTGCCAATACATAAGATATATCTGTCCCCATAGATACGGTAAGCGCCCCCGTGATCGCTTCAGACGGGATCATGCCGACGATCATGATAGCCACCATTAGAACATAGCGGGCGAACATCATCGAGAACTTTCCGAACTGACGGAGAAGCTTAACGCAGATTATTCCTACTGTCTGGGAGAGAAGATCAAATACTGTCATCAGCAGTACAAACATAACTGCTGCAAGGAAGCCGAAGTCATTCCATGCCGTAAGCTTGATCATTATCGCGCAGATTATCGCATCGAATATCATCTCAGGCACGTCAGCAAGAAGGCACATGGTAAGTTTAAGAGAAGTCTTCTCGGGGACAAGGAAGAAATACGGACGGCCTAATTCCATTACGGTCTTGCCGCCTCCAAAAACGATCGCATTAAGGACCATCATGGTACAGATACCAATAACAACTACTATGGCATCAAATTCTTCCGGAAGGATGCTGTCAGTAATCAGGAGAACAATCAGCGCGAACACTCTATAGATCATCGCGACTTTATTGATGAAGAACAGCTTGGACGTTCTTAAGTTCTCGAACAGATGCATGTGGAAGAACGCCGTCGTTCCCCAGCCTCTCTTGTAGACTTCTTTACCTACAACAGCAGTTCTGGCGATACCTGTATTGACTGCCTCTACTCCGGCCTTACTTGCCTCTACTATCTCGACGATCCTGCTTGTATTGAGGACAGCCGACTCATAGTAATCGAACTTGCCTTTACGGTATAGTATGACCGTGACGATCCATAAGACTACATAGAGAACAGCAACTGCAGGCAGATACGCTGTTGAGCCTCTTAGCATCCCCTTGTAGAAAAGCCCGATCCACCCTGCAACCGGGAACATATCGGCCCACTTGGAGTTGCCGGCCTTCGTAAGATTAACGACCAGACTCTCTGCACGGACAGCATCGAATGAACCGTACTCTCCGATCAGGTCTTTAAGCACCAAGGCGATGAACAGGAAGTTGACCGCCAGAAGAAGTACAACAGCCAAGACCTTGGGCCATATCTTATCCGTGAACCTCGCACTTATGAACGATGTGATCATGAACGTGAGCGACATTATGAAGAATGCCTCTACAACGAATGCGATCATGTCAGCAGTAGTAAAACCTACCCACCATGTAAGAGCGGGCGAGTTAACACACAGCAGCCACACAAATACGAGCAGGCTTCCGACTCCGTACGGGAATGATACGAACAGATTGAAGACCCTTGTAAAAGGAGCCGCGAACTGGAATGTCATATCCGCGGGATTGTATCCTAGGATGCCGCTTCTAAATCCCGTTACGAATGCGTAGTCAAACGCCAGGATAAGCATAAGAGACAGCATTCCGAGTATGGTCTCCTGCTCACGCGGAATGAGGTTATAAGGCATATCCTGAAGATGTGTCAGGGTATAGATCGCAGTAAAAATGCCGACAACAGCAATGATGTCGGCAATAGGTTTACGCTTAACAGTTATAAGCAGTCTGTAAAGATATGCTCTCACTTAGACTTTATGTACTCATCGATTCCCTTGGCTGCAGCCTTACCTGCACCCATGGCGAGGATAACCGTAGCAGCACCGGTAACAGCGTCACCGCCTGCATATACGCCTTCCTTGGAAGTCTTACCGAACTCCTCGTCGGCAACGATGCACTTCCACTTATTTGTCTCAAGACCTTCTGTCGTAGAAGCGATCAGAGGGTTAGGAGATGTTCCGAGAGACATGATGACTGCATCTGTCGCGAGCTCGAATTCAGAACCTTCGATAACTACGGGTCTTCTTCTGCCGGAAGCATCAGGCTCACCGAGCTCCATTCTTACGCACTTCATGCCTGTTACATTGTTATCATCATCCGTAAGGATCTCTACAGGGTTCGTAAGAAGCTCGAACTTGATTCCCTCTTCCTTAGCGTGCTCGACCTCTTCTGCTCTTGCAGGAAGCTCAGCTTCGGATCTTCTGTAAACGATAGTAACTTCAGCACCGAGTCTCAGAGCTGTTCTTGCAGCATCCATAGCAACGTTGCCGCCGCCTACTACTGCAACCTTGGAAGGTCTGAAGATAGGTGTATCTGAATCAGACTTGAAAGCCTTCATGAGGTTATTTCTCGTAAGATACTCATTAGCGGAGAATACGCCCTTCGCGTTCTCACCGGGGATCTTCATGAACATAGGAAGTCCAGCACCGGAACCGATGAAGACTGCCTCGAATCCCTCGTTCTCCATAAGCTCGTCGATAGTAACGGACTTGCCGATAACAACATTAGTCTCGATCTTAACGCCGAGAGCCTTAACATTCTCTACCTCGGGAGCAACTACCTTCTCCTTGGGAAGACGGAACTCAGGGATACCGTAAGTAAGAACTCCGCCTGCCTCGTGAAGCGCTTCGAAAATCGTTACGTCGTAACCCAACTTAGCAAGATCACCCGCACAAGTAAGACCTGCAGGGCCGGAACCTACTACGGCAACCTTGTGGCCGTTAGAAGGAGCGGATACCTTCATTCTTGTACCCTCTTCCCTTGCTCTGTCAGCTACATATCTCTCGAGCTTACCGATTGAAACGGCATCGCCCTTGATACCTCTGATACACTGAGCCTCGCACTGTGTCTCCTGGGGACATACACGTCCGCAGACTGCAGGAAGTGATGAGGACTCTGTGAGGATCTCATATGACTTCTTGAATTCCTTGTCCTTAAGAGCCGTGATGAATCCGGGGATGTTGATATTAACAGGACATCCGCTTACGCATCTGGGGTTCTTGCAGTTAAGGCATCTTGCAGCCTCTACGACTGCTTCTTCTTCCGTATAACCGAGGCAGACCTCGTCAAAGTTTGTAGCTCTGACCTTAGGCTCCTGCTCACTGATCGGTACTCTTACAAATCCGTTTGCATCAGCCATTACTTGTCACCTCCGCAGTTACCGCATCCGCCGTGATGCGTCTTTCCTTCTTCGAGCGCCAGAAGAGCCTCGCCCTCCTGCGTCTTGTAAAGTCTCATTCTACCCATAGCCTCATCGAAGTTAACCTTGTAACCGTCGAACTCAGGTCCGTCGATACAAGCGAACTTAACCTCATCGCCGACTGTCAGTCTGCAGGCACCGCACATTCCGGTTCCGTCTACCATGATGGGATTCATTGAAACTATCGTGGGAATATCGAACTTCTTAGTTGTAAGCACGCAGAACTTCATCATGATCATAGGTCCGATAGCGACGCACAGATCATACTTCTTGCCTTCTGCTACGAGGTCTTCGATAACCTTGGTAACCATACCTGAACGGCCGTAAGAACCGTCATCTGTAGTGATATAGAGATTACCTGCTACCTTGCTCATCTCCTCCTCGAGGATAACGAGCTCCTTAGTCTTGGCACCAACGATAACATCGGCATCGATACCGTGCTCGTGAAGCCACTTGACCTGAGGATATACAGGAGCGGTTCCGAGACCGCCTGCTACGAAGAGGATCTTCTTGTTCTTAACCTCTTCGATATCATCTGTAATGAGTTCGGAAGGCTTGCCCAGAGGTCCTACTACATCGTGGAAACCCTGACCTTCTTCGAGGTCCATCATTCTCTTGGTGGAAGCACCGATCGTCTGAACTACGATCGTGATCGTTCCCGCCTCGCGGTCATAATCACAGATGGTAAGAGGGATTCTCTCGCCGTTCTCATCTATCCTGACGATCAAAAACTGTCCGGGCTCACAGTACTGCGCCACACGCGGAGCCTCGACATCCATAAGGAAGATCGAGGGGCACAGCACCTTCTTCTTCTTAATCAGATACATAACTGATGGAACCTCCTGCTCAAAGGCATTACTGCGTAAAATTTTAACACTACGGAGGCAATTAGTTCAATTACTTTTAAAAGAAATACGGAGGGAAAGCCATGGACACGGTCCTAAGGACAGGACTGTAAACAGACAGGTTCATAAGCACCCCGCCGAAAAGGAACGACAGTATCAGGTACGTAGGCAGCACCGCAGCGAAAACACCGCTCTTCTTCGCATGCATCGGCAGCGCCGCTACTATCGAAGATACAACAAATGAGAGCAGGATCGACACGAGACAGTACAAGAGCACATGACTCCATGAGAACTCCACGCCGCATATAAGGAAGCTAATTAGAGATATGACTGTAACCGGAACTGCATGCACTGTAGGAAGGATCAATCCCATGAACAGTCTGCCCGGCTTACTCATTCTCATATAAAGCTTGTTGTCGCAGTCGTTAAGATAAGACAGAGCTCCGAGCAAAGCTGCCATCCAGATGAAGAAACCTGCGAACTTATATACCGGTATCGCGATCTTCTGAGATGTCGTTATCTCGTTATATCCGATGCTCTCAAGGCTCTCGAGCCTGTAGATAGCATTGCTTTCCATATACATATTGAATACATCCGCGAGTCCTTCCATATAGTTCGAAGGCATCGCGACATCCGAGTTGTCTATCGTCTCTTCCATGACACGGAGCGCGAATCTCGGGAACAACTTCATGAATATCTCTTCCGATGACATGAAAGGCAGTGTCGAAGAAGGTGTCGTTATTACCGTGATCTTCGGCATACGGCGCATCTGTCCGCTCTCATCCATAAGTTCTTCAGGGAGGATAAATCCCGTATTGGCTTTGCCTGCAGCAAGATCAGAATACATCTCTGCCTCAGTATCGACTTCATAGAAATCGAAGACAGACCCCATATCACACAGCTCATCGACCACTTCCCTTGTATCCTCATTATCATCAAGATTAAGGATGGCCACCGGGATGTAAGCCGAGGACTTGTTCGAAGGCATGACTACGGATACAACGGCAAGAGCGATAAGGATAATGGCCATGCCGTAGATGTACGGGTTCATAAAGCTTCTTTTGGAAGACAGGTAAAGACGGTTCAGAAATATCCTCATGAGAACATCGCCTCCACCGTAAAGTCTATAAGATACTTAAGCGGATTATAGACCGCTCCCTCCTGCAGGAATCTCGGCAGGAATTCGAGCGGGAGCAAACCGCCCGCCAGATACATAAGCACCGTAAATGCCGCGAATGAGATATAAGCTGCAGACACGGGAGACTTGAACAGATAGCTTACCCCCGTGACTATAAAGGCGATGATGGCGATGATGGGAAGCATCCTAACAAGTGCCATAAGGTTAATCCCTATCTTGGTAAAGTTAAGACCTATCACTATCAATGCGAAGGCTATATACATCATAAGAGCAACAGATAAAGCTTCAGTCAGGAAGAATACCACAGGAGGCATACCTGACAGCTTTGCCCTGATGATGAATGCAGGATTGGAACCTTTGCAGAAGTACGCGAATACGAATACCGACAACAGGAATACATATACGAGTACCGCACCTGTGATCTTCTGAGTAAGCGTATAAGTCGAGATGGAATCAACTGAGTCGTAACGGAAGATGTTAAGTCTGTCGAGAGCATATCCGAGCTCTTCCGTCCTTACCCTGTCACCGATATCCGAAGCATCATCATATGAGATACCTGCACTGTCGCAGTACGAATATACGGCCTGCGTACATGCCTGTCCGACACCGAGATCGTTCGCAAGCACGAGCATGATATCCTTTACCACCTGCTCATCGAATGTCTCAGCTGACTTAAATACAACTTCAAGTTCAGGGTTACTTCCCGAGAAGATACCTGAAGCAAATCCTTCGGGGATAATAAGACCTGCGACAACCTCCTCGTCTTCTACTGCTTCCCTTACCTCATCGGGGGAATCGTAATCGACGAAGCTTATCGTATTCTCGATACTGTTCATGTTGGCGATCAATGAGAATCCAGTAGCATTAAGAGCGTTGTCTTCTGGCAGATAGCATGCGACTTTTACCATCGAGTAAGCGCCGTCTTTAAACAGCACATTCTCACCGAAGAAAGCGAAAGCAAGAGCAGCAAGTCCCAGCGCGATGAAATACGCTGCGACATACGGCATAAATGCCACGATCCTCTTGAACGCTACTTTAACCATTGATTATCTCAGTTACTGATCTGCTCTTATCGACAAGAGTGCACTTGCCATCCTTAAGGTGATAGATCTTATCGCAGTGCTCGAAGACCTCAGCCTCGTGGCTTGCGATGAATATGATCCCGCCCTTTGCCTTGAACGCATCGATAAATATAAGGATATCGCTCTTCGCAGGGATATCGAGAGCCGCGAGAGGCTCATCCATAAGAAGGATGTCGGGACCCGTTATGATAACTGAAGCGAGAGCGAGTCTCTTCTTCATACCGCCCGACATGTTACGCACCTTAACCTTGATAAAGTCATTTACTTTAAGAATGGAAAGCTCGGGACCTTGCAAAGCCTTCATGATCCCGTCCTTCTTCATCGAAGTCCACATAAGAAGATTGTCATAAGCCGTAAGCTCATCTATCAGGGCATTCTCCTGAGTAACAAAGCCAGTCTTGCCTTCGACGGTTATCTTGCCCTTAGAAGCTTTCTTGATTCCTGCTATGGCAGACAGCAACGTGGACTTACCGGAACCGTTAAGTCCGAGAAGTCCTATGCACTGTCCGTTCTCTGCGCTGATGTTAACATCCGTAAGGACGGTCTTCTTATATCTGACCGACACATTCTCTATCTTAACCATCATTACCTCCCGGCAGATCGCCGTAATACAGATCCATATCAACATAAGCATCTATGCCCGGGATAGTACCGGTGCAGCTTTGCTGCCAGATACGGTAGAAACCGGCATAGTCTGTCTGCGATGTGTAGTGGGCAAGCCATACATTAAGGATATCGTCATCCCATATTATCTCGAAT
>JAEEGL016838662.1_pt1 | contig 10251 bp, 10 predicted proteins | sample 9134231 | NCBI WGS metagenome assembly JAEEGL01 (sample SAMN16246548, study PRJNA631951) | gut metagenome | biome: gut microbiome; feature: rumen; material: fiber-attached | host: Bos | place: Iran: Karaj | collected 2018-10 | reverse complement strand
TATCTGCATTTATTTCATTTTCATCTTTAGTATTTAATTTCATTGAACATAACTGTATTAATGATTCTTTTGAGTTAAAATAATAATGATATAATTCATGACATAAAGTAAAACGCTGCCTTCCGTAAGACATATTTGAATTAATAGCAATACATTTAATATCATCAGAACAAATATACATTCCACTTATACTATTGCTAAAAGGATATAGAATTAAAGTAAGATGGCTTAATTCCTCTTCTACTATTGAGAAAATATCAATTGGAGAAACATTATCAAGATTCAGATTTTTTCTGCATTCAAATGCTTTGTAACTTATATCTAATCTATCCATATTAATTTACCCTGTTTTTTAATTCATTTATAAGCTTCAGGTTAAATACAATTTTGTTTATATCTGCAATTGCATTTAAATCCTCTCCAGAAATTTCATTAGCTCTAAAAGCAAATTTCACAGGCGAAGATATTGAACTGTTATTTTTTAAAGAAGTTAAATCATAACCGTATAACAAAGCTAATTTTTCTGCCTTAGAAACAGAAATAGATCTTTCTCCAGATTCAATTTTCGATAAGGTAGTTTGATCAATATCTAGAAAATCTGATAATTGTTTTTGAGTATAATTTGATTCAATCCTCAAATCCTTAAATTTTTCCATTATAGTCATAATTTACTCCTGCATTAAATATAATACAGTTTTGTCATATTTTCAAGCATTTTATTTATCTTTTTTATGACAACAATAATTTCTTCCATAATTCATATTATTGTATTTAATATTCAATTAAGATATTATGATTTAGTTATGAAAAAAATTATTTTGATTTTATCTGCATTATTTACATCTGTTTTTACTTTGTCTGCGCAGGAAGCGCTCAAATCAATTGAAGAAGAATATTACGATTTTCTTTCACTTACAGGAATAGTAGAACGCCCTACCCTGGGCTACAGACCCCTCAGCGACAGCGTCTGGCTTTTTAATGAGGTAACCACTTTAGAAGAAAACGAAGACGGCACTTTTACTAAGGTACGCGTTTCAGGCCAAGAAAGTAACGGCCACATATGGAAAAATAACAATCTTGGCACAACATATACACTCTGGCAGCCAGCAAATCCAACAGAAAACTGGTTCACAAGAGGCCTCTACCAGGGACTCAAGCTCCGGGTATATGGTCCGGAATGGTACAACAGCTATAATACAGCTGCTCCTTACGGCCAGAATGATGGAGCATTGTGGCAGGGAAAAGGTTATAACAGCTCTTTGACTGCTGGATTGAGGCTTGAAGGATATGGATTTGAAGTTACTTTTAAACCACAACTTTCATTTTCTCAAAATAAATCATTTCAATTTCTTCCAGGCTCTTCAAGTAGTCCATACAATTACTTCACAAATGGAATTGATTTAGTTCAAAGATATGGTTCTTCTTCTTTCTGGAACTATAATTGGGGTGATTCAGAAGTCCGCTGGTCATGGCATAGTTTTACAATGGGATTTGGAACACAAAATCCATGGCTAGGACCTGCATGGCTCAATCCAATGTTAGGTAGTAATAATGCTGCAGGATTTCCTAAATTTGATATAGGACTTAGAAAAACTCAAATTATAATTCCTGGACTTAACTGGAATCTTGGAGATTTTGAAGGACGTATTTGGGTTGGAAAACTAACACCATCAGATTTTTCAAATTACACAAAAGATACGATGGTATCTGGAATCAGCCTCTCTTATGCGCCATCTTTTATACCAGGATTTTCTTTAGGTGTTAACAGAGTATTCATGACTAACTGGAAAATTGAAAATCTAAAATATATAGGACGTCTTTTTACATTATCTAATGACAATGATGTAAATGGCGAAGGAGAAGATCAGAAAGTTGCCATTTATCTTGATTATATTTTTCCACGCGTAGGATTTGAAGTATATTTCGAAATTGGACTTGATGATTTTTCGATTAGACCAGCACAAAACCCATTTCATACAGCAATTTATACTGCAGGCTTAAAACAGAAAATTCCATATAAAAATCAAAATTTTAGTTCTGAACTATTTTTTGAATTTAACTTTTTTGAAATGTCTCAGGATTTCCAGATGCAGTGGCAGTATGGAGGCTATTATGTTCATCATCAAATGGCCGCAGGATATACAAACGATGGTCAAGTACTTGGAGCTGGCTCAGGACAATTTGGAAACAGCCAGTATTTAGGTTATAAATTATATTATCCTAAAGGAAGTACAATGCTATATGCACACAGATATAGTCCAAATAACAATTATATTTTTAATAAAGCTGTAAATGTGGATGCTTCTAAACCTTCAGATATCTGGAGAGATTATTGGGGAGTATCTGAAACATATCTTTGTATTGGAATTTCTAGTGATTATTTTTTTACAGATAATTTGAATGCAAAAATTGATTTCACTTACATACATATATTTGATTATATGTATGTAAAAGATGCGTCTTTAAATAGTTTTAGATTTGCATTTAATCTAAAATATTTCTTTTAAGTAAATTTAAAATAAAGTAATTTTTTAATAATTACTTTATTTTACTATACTTTATAACTAGAAGTGATTAATATAAGATTATGAATATAGCTGTAATAATAGCAGGTGGAAAAGGAAATCGTATGGGACAAGATATTCCCAAGCAGTTTCTAACTATTAATGATAAACCTGTAATTATTTATACTCTTGAGATATTTCAAAATCATCCAGAAATTGACTCAATAGCAGTTGTCTGCATTAAAGGCTGGGAAACTGCTTTACAATCTTATGCAAATCAATTTAATATTACAAAACTTAAACATATTATTCCAGGCGGAGATTGCGGACAGACTTCCATAAGAAATGGAGTTTTTGAATTAGAAAAATATTATTCAGCTGATGACATTATACTTATTCATGACGCTATTCGCCCTATGGTTTCTGAAGAAATAATTACAAATTGTATTCAAACCACAAAAGAGCACGGATGTGCTATCACATGTATTCCATGTGCAGAAGCCATGCTTCAAACTGAAGATGGAAAAACTTCTTCAGCTAGTTTTCCTCGCGAAAATTTAAAAAGAACTCAGACACCTCAGGGGTTTAAACTAAAAGATATTTGCAACTTACATAGAGAAGCCATTGAAAAAGGCATATTAAATTCTGTTGCTTCCTGCACGCTGATGATTGAATTAGGTAAAAAAGTCTATTTTTCAGTTGGATCCGAAAAAAATATCAAACTTACAACTATAGAAGACATTGATATTTTCAAATCTTTATTAGCTACAAAAAGATCTGAGTGGCTCAAATGACAGTTTTAGATTCTAAGACTTATAATCAAGACTTAAATAAAACAATTTCCTCAATTAAAATTTTCAAATCATTAAAAAATAAAACAATATTTATTACAGGTTCTACAGGTCTAATTTGTTCTGCTTTTATTGATTTATTACAGGCATTAAATAAACAAAGAATTCTCAATCTAACAATTTATGCATCTGGACGAAATATAAAATCAATACAAAAAAGATTTAATACAAAACAAAATACAAATATAATCCCTATAAAATTTGATGTAACTAAAACTCTTTCTTTTAAACCGCATGTCGATTTTTTTATTCATGGTGCAAGTAATGCTAGTCCAGATAAAATAATTTCAGAACCTGTAGAAACAATGATTTCAAATTTTTATGGATTAAATACCATACTTAAGCTTTCACATAATAATAATGCGAGAACTCTTTATATTTCCTCAAGTGAAGTTTATGGTCAATTGCAAACTTCTAATTCAATAAATGAAGAGCAATGTGGTTATATTGATAACTTAAATCCAAGAAACTCTTATGGAGAAGCTAAAAGAGCTACAGAAACTTTATGTGCTTCATATATAAAAGAGTATAATTCGGATATTGTAATTGTGAGACCGGGACACATTTATGGTCCCACAGCATCACAATCTGACATTCGTGTTTCAAGTAAGTTTATGTATGATGCAGCACAAGGAAAGAAATTAATTTTAAAAAGTAAAGGGGAACAATTACGTTCTTATACATATTGTCTTGATTGTGCAAATGCGATTCTTACAGTTCTTTTAAAAGGTAAATCTGGAGAAGCTTATAATATATCTAATCCTGATTCTATAATCAGTATTTCAACAATGGCAAATTATTTTGCAAACTCTGCTTCTGTAAAGTTAGAATATAATCTTCCAACTAAAGAAGAAAAAAGTGCTTTTAATCCCATGAATAATTCTTCTTTAGACAGTACAAAACTTGAATCATTAGGTTGGAAGCCTACATTTAATCAAGAAGAAGGTTTTCATCATTCTATTAAAATAATCCAGGAAATAATTTCTTAGAACTTATAAGGATAAAAATGGCTGAAACAAAATCACTACGGAAAAACTCTTTTTTCTCATTTTTCAATGCCTTTACTACCCTTTTATTTCCTTTAATTACATTTCCTTATGCAAGTCGTATTTTACATCCGGAGGGAATTGGAAAAAACAATTTTGCAGTATCAATCGAAGGATATTTCGCTATGCTGGCAGGTTTAGGCATATCTGCATATGCTACCAGGGAAGCTGCAAAACTTCGTGACAATAAATATGAATTCTCTAAATTCTGTAAAGAAATAATTTCTATAAATCTTATTTCAATGATTATTTCTTACACTCTACTTTTAATACTATTATTTACAGTCCCAAAATTTGAACAATATAGACTATTAATTTTAGTTAGAAGTATAGACATTTTCTTTGTTACAATAGGTTTAGAATGGCTTTATAGAGCAGAAGAAGATTTTAAATATATTACTTTAAGATCATTCTTTTTTAAGATTGCAGGACTTATTTTCCTATTTATTTTTGTTAGAGATCAGGATGATATAGTTGAATATACTTTTTTTGGAATTCTAACTTCCGTAGCATCAAATATATGCAATTTATTTCATTCAAAAAAATATATTGATTATAAAATTAAATGCAAATTAGAACTTACCAGACATTTTAAGTTTATATTTACTTTTTTTGGTATGGTAGTTATAACCAGTTTATACACTATATTAGATACTTCACTTCTTGGTTTTCTTTCAGATGACTTTCAGGTAGGATTGTACACGGCTGCAACAAAATTAAATAAAATTTCTCTAACATTAATAACTTCCCTTACAGCTGTACTACTCCCTCGCTTATCCTACTTTGCAAGAAATAATGAAAAAGAAAAAATTATTGAACTTGCACAGAAATCAGCATCTATTATTATTTTATTAGCACTTCCTGTAATTGCAGGATTGATTTTCCTAGCTAAACCATTAACTCTGATTTTTAGTGGCCCGGAATATTTACAGGCAATTCCAGCTATGTATATTATCTCTCCTATAGTTTTATTTATTTCATTGTCATCATTAATTGGTAGTCAAATATTTGCTGCAATTAATAAAGAAAAACTTACATTAATTTCAACTTCAATTGCTGCAATAATTAATATTACATTGAATTTTATTTTTATACCTAAATATGGTGCTATGGGAGCTGCTATTGGAACTGTATTTGCAGAGTTTGGTGTTACATTGTTCCAAATTATGTGCGTACGGGAGTATATTAATAAATCAATTATATTTACATTTTTCCAGTCAATAATAGGTTGTATTTTAATTTCATTTGAAATATTTTTTATTTCTAAATACATTAACAACAATATACTAAATATTATTAGTTCAATTTTAATAAGTGTAATTAGTTATGGAACAGTTCTATATTTATTCCATAACAAATATTTTATTGAATCTATAAGCATTGTAAAAGATAAACTTCTTAAGAAGACAAAATAACTAATTGTTTATTAAGATAATTCTTTAAACAGATTATCCCATAATTTAAAGATACTCTCGGGTGCAAATCTCTGAGAAAGATTTTTTGCATTTTCAGACATCTTTTTCCATAGTTCTTTATTTTGTGCTAATTCAATCGCTTTATTGGCAAATTCATTAATATCATTTATTGCTATAAGAAAGCCATTTTGATCTTCAACAAGAACGTCGGCAGGTCCTTCTGGGCAATCAAAACAAACTGCTGGTAATGCTGCAGCTTGACTTTCGAGTAATACCATAGGAAGCCCCTCGAATCTTGAAGGTAATAAATAAATTGATGAATCTCCGTAAACAGTTTTTATATCATTAACAGGATCATGGATCTGTATATAATCATCTAGTTTATTTTCCTTTATTTCAGCTAATAAAGCTTCTTTATCTTCTCCATTTCCATAAATATTAATCTTCCAATCTGGAAGTTTTTCTTTAATAGATACTGCAGCCTTTATTAACATATCAAATCCCTTTTGATATGTAAGTCTTCCACATGCAAGAAATGTTTTTTTCTCATATTTTGCAAAATTATCCGTTTCAAAAGAAATTGAATTTGGTATGCAATATTTTTTTTCTATGAAATAATATTTTTCAGTATCCCTTTTTGTAAGCATTACTATTGCATTCATTTTTGGATAGAATACTTTTCTCAAAATCTTATGATGTATTCCAGGCTTATCATAATTGGTATGCTCGCAACCTATTTTTATTATATTAATCTTTATAAATGCAAATAAATAAATTATATAATATTCTGTTCCAATTAAAATATCATATTTATTATTTAAAATGATTTGTTTTAATTGAACATATGTTTTTATATGACGTTTTATTCTTTTTATTGGATTTGTCTCATAAGCAATATTCATGTTAATTACTGAAACTGTATTTTCTAATGCATATGCAGGTTGCTTATCACTTGAGGATTCAATTGAAACTATATCTACTTTGTAATCACCATATTTTGATAAAATATTTGCAAGATTGGAAACTGCTCTTTCAGTTCCTGCCCTGTTCTGAATATTTGAAATTACAATTGCTACCTTTTTCATAATATTAATCCTCTAACGAATAAGCTGTAAAACCATGAATTATCCTTTTTTCTTCAGGAGGTAATGTCATATAATCACCGTACAAACTGGAAAGATAAGCATCATAGTTTTTAGGAATATTATATTCATTATTTTCAAAAACATGTATTGTAACTTTTAGGTCTTCCTTTTTCATTATTTCTTTTAATCCATATCCCCAAACACTTACACCAACAAGTTTAGATTTATTATAATCAATTCTTTTTGACTTCTCATCAATTTGACGACAAATTCTTTTCAAACCATAAATATGTAAAATAGGAATTAAAAATACTTTAAATATCTTCTTGGTAAAAGATTTACTCTGCTTCAAATCCGCAGAAGCTATTGCAAGTAAGTCTTTTCTAAAATAATTATATTTATATAGTTTTTTATTATAATCTTCATCTTCTGAAAGTCCATCTATTGGAAATATATCTAACCAGATATTTATTTTTTCTTTTTTTGATTTCGTTTTTTCGTAAACAACAGTATCGGTATTTAATATTTTTACATAAGGATAATTAATTTTAATTTTAGTTTTATCATAAAAAGCAGTTATCAGATTTTCTTTTATAGGTTTATCAGATGAAAGCTTTATAAATTTTTCATAATCCGGTCTAGGCATAAATACGTCTATATCATCATCCCAGGGAATAAAACCATTATGTCTTATTGCACCTAATAAAGTTCCACCACATAAGAAATATGTCATATTATTTAATTTACAATATTCTGAAAAAGATTCTAATATTTCAAGTTCTAATTGTTTTATTTCTTCTTCACTTAGCAATCGCATAATATTATCCGTATATATAAAGACTTATTATTCAAAATTATATTAAAAATATTTATTAAAATTATAATTTATACTTTTAATCGATAGTGTACAATAAAGTTCGCAATTTGGGGTAGAAAAAAGTCATTGAAAATTCCAAAATGTTAGTTACCACAACAAACAAAAAAGGAAAAAACAATGGCCAAGAAGAACGATACTACATTTTTCGAAAATAAACTACTGGATTTTGTAACGGCAAAAGATCCGATGCTGGAAATGCTCCAATGGGTAATGGACAAGTTCATGGAAATTGAGGTTGCTCATAAGACCGGAGCTGAAAAAGGGATTCATGCTAAATCCCGAACTGGCTACAGATGTGGATACAGGATCCGTCGTTTTGATACAAGGCTCGGAACTGTTTATCTTTCAGTACCCAAAATACGACAGGGAGGTTACATTCCGTTCTTTGTTACAGAGAAGAAACGAAGTGAGCAGGCACTCATTCAAGTTGTGCAGGAATGCTGGCTGAACGGAGTTTCTACCCGCAAAATTGAAAACATTGCAAAACGGCTTGGAATAGAAAGCCTGAGTGCTTCAGAGGTCAGCGAAATAAACAATGGGCTTGATGAGATGGTCGATGAGTTTCGTTCGCGAAAACTTGAGGCGGAGTATCCGGTAATCTGGGCTGATGCACTTTATGAAAAGATTCGTGACAACCACAGAATTGCCAGCAAGGCCGTAATGGTTATAAAGGCCGTAAATCTTGAAGGACAGCAGGAAATTCTTGCTGTAGAGCCCATGGAAAATGAATCTGAAGAAACTTATTCAGCACTTTTCAGGAAGCTCCAGGAACGCGGACTTGAGAAAGTCTGGCTGTGTGTCTCCGATGCCCATAAGGGACTTCAAGCCGCAATTCGAAATACACTGCCCGGAACAACCTGGCAGAGATGTAAGGTTCATTTCATGCGAAATATACTCGCGTATATTCCGCAAAAAGATAAGGAAAAGGTAGCTGCAAGGCTGAAACTAATCTGGAAAGCTCCTGATGAAAAATCTGCAAGAGCAATGAAGGATGATTTCTGCGAGGAATATGAAAAATCATTTCCTAAAGCAGTAGAATGTCTTGAAGAAGGCTTTGAAGATTCAGTTCAGTTCTACGCGTTTGAAGAACTGGACAGCCGTAAGATTTCAAGCACGAACACGCTTGAACGACTTAACAGGGAAATCCGCAGGCGCTCTGCTGTTGTCGGCATTTTTCCTTCGACGGATTCTTATATTAGACTGATAACAAGCTATCTGCTTGAATATTCAGAAGACTGGCAGACTGAGCGTTGCTACATAAATGCCGGCTCAATAAAAGTTCAGAAGGAGATTCTGTTTAACGCAGCATGATGGATTTATGGCTTTTTTCAGAATCGAAATTGCGAACTAAATTTGACACAATCACTGCATGAGTTACAAAAATTTCGACAATAAACTTTTTACCATCACAAGTGATTAAGAGATCAGGTATAATCTCATCAAGTCTATTTTCTACTTCTATAGAATCAATTTTGTATTTTACAATTTGGCCATTCTTCTTGAAAACAAGATATTCAATTTCCTTAAACAATTCTTTTGCTAATAAATGTAAAGCTGACTGATAACCATGTTCACAAGTAAAGCTTTGACTTTTATGTGCAAAATGATGAGCATTATTATCGCTTTCTTTGCAACCAAAGGTTGTTTACATCCTGGACAGAAGCAACCACATGCAAGGCCCTTTACTGCATCTTCAATTTTTACGATATTTCCATTCTTATCTATTCCACATGGAAGTTTAATATTATATGTCATTTTGTTACCTCTTAATTATTATTAGCTTCATCAAATACTTTGCGAAGCTTTTCTTTTTCTTCATCTGAAAGAAGTGATAATTCTCCTACATAAAAAGCTGGAGTTTCCCATTCTTCAGATACTTCAACCTCTGTTTCTACAAAATACTTTAGTAGTTGTAATGCTGCTTCCTGTTTAACTTCTTTTTTTGAGATTGCTTCTGCAGTAAAAGTTTTGGGGATGCTTTCCAGCGTAACGTTGCAACGCCAGATAGGATTACCATCTTTGTCATGGTATTCTGTAAAATCATAGATTGGGTCCATGATTATTTCTTTTTGAACAAACTCATGGAGCTGGCTTACTGGATTAGAGTAATCAATCTTTTTGATTTTTCTTTTAAGTTCTTCATGATAGAGAAAGTTCAGAGCTTTACTTTCTGCATCCAATTTTGCTTGAAATGGACCTTTACCTTTACCAGTAAAGAACTTACCGTCAATTCTTATTCCGTAATCATAAAGTCCAGTTTTTGGATTTGGAGCAATTTGTCCTTGCTGACATCCGATACGAATCTCCCACCAATTATGGGGTCGCCATTCTTTAAGATTTCTAGGTTGTCTAATTCCTGGTACATATTCAGGATAATCAAAACCAAGTCTCTGACATTTTTCTTGTACTAAAACACATAGATAACTATTCATTGAATCCATGCTAAGCATAGTTTCACAAACATGTTCTATGG
>JAEEGL016549243.1_pt1 | contig 10251 bp, 6 predicted proteins | sample 9134231 | NCBI WGS metagenome assembly JAEEGL01 (sample SAMN16246548, study PRJNA631951) | gut metagenome | biome: gut microbiome; feature: rumen; material: fiber-attached | host: Bos | place: Iran: Karaj | collected 2018-10 | reverse complement strand
CTACGTGAACTTTTGACAGGTTGACTTTCTGCGCGTCTGGAAGATGTGGTTGTCGTTGAAGTGCGTTTTGTTGCACTGCGAACCGTTTCTGCATACGCATCAGATGTCGTCTGAAATACAGACAAACCAAGGCATACAGTCAAAAACAGTATTATCCTTTTCATTCCTTTTGATAAATGTTAGCAAATTTATATTTTCACTAGCAAGAAGATTTTTTGTTTGACACGAAAGTTTAATTTTTTGTAGACTGAATACCAGGACAGGAGAAAAATTTGTTCAAAAAGACTGTTTTTTGCAGTTTTTGTCGTGGTTTGCAACGCACATTGTTCGCGTCGGTTGTGTGTTTTTTGTCTGTTTTTAGTACGGCATTTGCTTATGATTTTTGGGTAAAAATTGATGGTGAATCAGCAACTTTTTCTTTTTCTATTTCTGCCGCTGGTGTGTTTACTGTTAATTGTGGTAATGATGCTAATGATGTTTTGTCGACTTCGTCTAATCTGGAACCGCCTATGGGGCAAGATATGAACGGTGACTATACTATCAGCAGGGGTTATAATACAAACAGTACAACATACACTTGCAATTATTCATCTACTGGTAATGGAGCGAAATATGTGAAATTTAGTGGTAATGCATATGGCTATGATAATTCATCGTATGTTTATGATAATAATTCACCCCAACAATTTCCGGCTATAAAATTTGATGATGCTTATCAAATTACAGAGATTGGTGGTGATTTAACCGCTATATTCAATCATATTTCTAGTGGGTCTTGTAATCCTTCTAATGGTAATACGTGTTATCCATCTTTTTCTGGTACGTTTGAAGGTGCTCAGATAACGCAGATACCAAGCAGCTTGTTTGCAAGTCTTGCATCGAGTAGTTGGTTGGGGTATCCACATTATATGTTTTATCAGACTTTTAAAGATTGTGTGGAATTGGTTTCTGTTCCTGATGGTTTGTTTAGTCATATTAGCCGTAGTGGTGAATATATGTTTTATGAAACGTTTTTTGGATGTTATGGTTTAACATCAATACCATCAGATTTGTTTGCGCACTTCTCAGAGCCTAAGGCGCATATGTTTCAAGAAACTTTTTATCTTAACTATGATTTAAGTAGTACTGGTGTGCCAAATGAAAATTATATTTCGCCGACACTGTTTCACCAGAACATGCAAATTCAAAGTGTGGCTGATTTTATGACTGATATTTTTTACAGTGCCAGCAGTTTAGCATATGAATGTCCTGAAAATTATTATCAATATATGACAGGGTATGAATCTTATTGGGACGGTGCGGTTTCTTGTTTGCCGTGTCCACCAGGTACATATTCGGCACAAGGATCAACGTCTATGAGTGATTGTAAATGTCATAATTATGGGGCAACTGATCCAGATAAGTATTTTTTGGGGTATCCAGAGACAGGTTCAACGGGAACTATGATAAATAATGCGATATCTGAAGAAGGTAGTAATCATAATAGTTTGTATGCTACATTCAGTTATGGTGATGTTTATGTAGATGGTATATGTAGTGTGACACCCGGGGGAATGGATATTGTGGGAATTCCTGATACAACGCAAACTGGGCCGTATTGTTGGTGTCGGGTGACGCGTTTTGATTTATCTGGTGGGCAATCTAGTTTGTTTAGTGAAGGTGATTCATATTGGGTGTTTCATGCACATAACGGTTGTGAGCAGGCAGCTTGTGAGAGTGATTGTGAAGAAAGTGTATATGGGGTTGACAATTCATTGTTCAGGCGATCGTTATATACTAACTATCATTGTCCAGTATATTATCCGATAGATTATTCTTGTAATGATAAAACTCTTCCTGGTGCAAACAATAATAATAATAGCATGGGCGATGTCTTACTAGCAGGATCGACTGTCCCGGTTCCTGATCCAAATTTACAGTGCAACGAAATTAGTGGATATAGTATAATTGGTTGGTATTGCGGTGTTCATGGATTGGATGCCGACTTTAATGATGTTTATACATACGCTAATATGTCGGTGGCAAATACCCATCAGTATGCAAATATGAATGTGGAGACTCCGAGTATTTTTGGTGTTGACGAATATCATCCATCTATACAGATGTCAGGTAATATCGTTTTAAATCAGGGTATATCATGTAGAGCAATATGGCAAAAGGATCCTACTTGTCCCGCATATATATTGGGTGTGGCATCGGGTGATAGTAACGCAGAAAACATCAACCATAATGGTACTTATGGTTCCAGTGGGGTAAGCGCGGACGTCGTTCAGTTTGTTAATCAGGCATCTCAAATGGATTATCAAATTAGGTTTGAAACGATAGCCAGTTCAACCTATGGGTTGATGAATATAGCTGGCAATCCTTCTTCTAACAGCTCTGGTGATAATTGTTGGTGTCGTGTGACACAATACGACAAAGATGGAACTGGTAATTTCCAAACATTGAACAATATGCCATGGGTTTTTGCGGGTATAAGAAATGGTAATAACAATAATTGTTCGACTTTTTGTGGTAATGCATTTGCCACATCATCACAATTCCGTACCACTGCATATACAACCAACATTTGTTCCTTTACTATTTCGTATAATTGTAATGGGGGAAATGGTGGTCCTTTGTTGCCAACTACGACAGATGGATTGAATTATACTCTTGGACATACTGCGTCAGAGTGTGGAACATTGTCAAACCCAAACTGTTATTTGGATACAACTGGGTATGTTACTGGCGGAACCAGTGTAAGTGGTGATGCTTGGTCGTGTCTTCCAGCTGGAGGAAATCAGAGCGATTACCTCACTAGTTCAAGTGGAACTTTGCCAGTTGCAAGCAATTATACATGTGTAGCACAATGGTATTGTTGCCCAGCAGGACAAATTTTAAATAGTGCTGGTAATGGTTGCGTAGCACGCAAAGTTCAATTGGAATGGGATTCAAATGGTGGGACATCTGTCAACAATACGTCTTATTGCTCTTATGGAAGTACTACTAATCCTGGTAATATAAATAATATAAATCAACCATCTAAGCCGGGATATAGTTTTAAAGCATGGTTGGTAAAAAGGTGGCGGTCTTGTTCGTTCTTTGGTGCTAATCCGTCATTATCATCAAGTCAATATTGTGCAGAAAATGCCGATTCTACGTGTTATGAGAACGATAGTATGATTAACTGTTCGGATTCTTTGTTTGATGATTTGACACCGGGACAATGGAAGGCGAGGTTCAATTATGGTACAATATATGGCCTGGCACAATGTAGTGTTACTGGTGGAGGTTTAGGGGAAACAAAAAATACTATAGATAGTTCAGTCGGTGGAAATTGTTGGTGTGCAGCAAGTAGTTATTCACCAAATCCAACTGGGAACACTGGTGATGCTTGTACGTTTGATTCGCCTGTGTGGATACTTTTGGCACCAGATGGTACAGTAGAATCTTGCAATCAAGGTTGTGCAAAAATATGTGCTGGTACACTCGGTGTGGGAAATCTAGACTTTAGGAAGCTGTTCTTTGATGCGTATTAATAATTTGTCAATCAATCTTTTTGGGAATTTTTTTGGTGCGGCCGGGGGGAATTGAACCCCCAAGGATTGCTCCACAGCATCCTTAGTGCTGCGCGTCTACCAATTTCGCCACGGCCGCTCAACTTTTTTTAAAACATATTATAAAACTATTTATTTTTCAACATTTTTATGTTATAATAACAAAGATAAAATATTTTAAGGAGAAAAAAATGAAAGGATTGCCCGGATTTCTGTGGTGTGCAGCGGTGTTGTCAGGTTTGCCATTTTTGGCGAATGCTGCGGGAACTTATTACAATGGGAATCTTTATCAGAATCCACAGGCACCTTATGGCACGATGACTGGTAATAATGGTAATGGTGGTGGTTTTTATAATACTTATGGTGCTGGTCGTGGTTATGGTCAAAATATGATGCAAGGTATGGGTACAACAAAAACTACTACTGTTCAAACGACCAAGAAAAGCGGTTCTGCAACCGATACAAAAAAACAGGGTTTTAAATTTGGGCTTGGCTTAACCCATGAATTCGCAGATTGGGGTTTTGAAATGAAGGAGGCGGGTTCTAAATTGCATTATGATAATTTGCGCTGGAATGTTTTGGATGGTGAATTGGCTTATTATTTCGGTAATTCGACACAGATGCAGGTAAAGGTTGGTGGAAGATATGGTAAGCAATTTGGCGACAGTCCTATGATTGATGATGATATTTCTTCTGGATATATGTGGACTGTATATTCTGATGGTGCGATTGAAGGGACGCCGGCGATGTCCATTGGTACAAGTAAAGATGGTACACAATATGGATTTAATGCTTCGTTTGGTTTGACTGATTTGATAAAGACTGGTGTTTTCAAAATTACGCCATCTGTTGGATATCGCTACTTTAAGCATGAATTGATTACAAAAAATAATTATGGTTTGATGGTGGAAGTTGTTAATGCGCCTAATTTAGTAAATTGTATACAAGCGCAAAATGGTGAAATTCAGTGTAGTCCTTATATCGGTTATACTAATGGTGGTGCGCCTATATCTGCTGCAGGTTTCCAAACAACTGATAGTTCTGGTACCAATACATCGCAAGAAACAGATATTTATGGCAATACAATTTATATATTGGTAAATCCAGATGGCAGTTATGTTGTTCCTATTGATGCTAGTGCTTCGCAATTGGATATCGGAAATACTTACTATTATGAACAGGGTGGTACATCACACAAATATGAAACCGTATGGGCGGGGCCATATATCGGTTTGGATATGGAATATCTTATAGACAGGGATAATGTGGTAACTGCTGGATTTGAATTGGGATTACCGACATATGAATCCAAGGGAGATCAACCGTATCGTTTCGATTGGGCTCATCCAACCAGTGTGGAAGACAAGGGCGGGTTTGGTGATGCTTATCATTTTGGGTTCAGTGCGATGTGGTCTTCATCGGTGAGTAATACTGTTATGTTGTCTGTGGGTATGACTTATGATTACTATTATGTAAAAGGTGCAGATGCAATAACGCATTTTAATGCAGATTATTATCAGCCAATTTTAGATTGGTATATAGCTAAATATGAAGCCAGTGATTTGGACGATGCGGGTGTTGATGAATTGAATCGTTTGGTTGGTTTAAAGTCGCATGGGTGGTCTATAAAATCTGAAGGCGAAATTGAATCTGTATACAAATCTATGGGGATAAGATTAGGATTAACTGCTAAATTTTAATGGTGGATATCGTGAAAAATTATTGTAAAAAATTTTTTGTAGCTGTATTTTCGTTGATGTGTGTGACGGGAATCGCGTATGGTTTTGAATTAAAAGATACTGTGCCTGTTAATCAAACAAGTGATACTGCTGCTAAGGCAAAGGTCATTGCAACAGATCTTGCACGGCGTCAAATTTTATACAATGTTTTATCACAATATGCACAACGTGAAGAATTGAACAGTTTGATATATAATGCTTCAAATGATGATTTGATGGATTTAATCGCATCGAGTAGTGTTGCTAATGAACAAATTTCTTCTGATACTTATTCTGCAAATATCACAATGGTTATTGATAATTATGTTGCAAAAAAATGGTTGGACAATGCAGGGGTACAAAATTGGATTCCGTTGGAAGAATCAAGTGAAAAGTTTACATTGCTTATCGTAGTGCCAAATGGGTTGGCTGATTGGGCAGAATTAAAACGTATCACGCGTTATGGCGGTGTTGAAATAGAAACACAAACAATAGCGGGAAATCAAATTGTTGCAAAATTGCCGTTGAATTATCAGTCTAAATTTATGGCTGGTGTTCGTGAAGCAGGATGGAGATATACGAACAATGGTGGAATATTGCAAGTTTGGAAATAATCTGGCGAAACAAAGGAAAAATAAATGAAAAAATTATTTGCTGTTTTGGCATTGTTGATGCCTTTTGTTGCTGTGGCTGATGAAGCACCAACAGAAGATAAATTTAATTTGAATATAAGACGTATTGGGTTTGATTGGACAAAGACAGATATTCATAACCCGAGTGAATATCAAAAATCTACAGTTGCTGCATTAAAGGCTTCGGATCAAGAAACTTTGCAGGGTGTTTTTGATGTTGCTCTTGAATATGGTTTTGACAGATTCAAATGGGATAATTCTCTTTTTATGGAATACGGCAAACAAACTATAAGACCATATGGTGAAGAAAAGGCTGTGGATGAAAGTGCGGATAAGATTTTGTTGTCTTCTGATTTAGCATATGCCTGTTGGGATTTTGATTCTTTTAAATTGGGTCCAATTGTACGTGCACAATACGAAACAGAATTCGAAGGCGACCCGCGCAGAAATATATTACGTCCTAATGCTGGTTTTGCTTTATTCGATCATGATATTTTTAAAAGTTTATATGTTGTTGGTGTATACGAATATGATTTTACTTATGAAAATGAAAAAGTTAGTAAATCTGCCGCGGAAGCTGGTTGGCGTCTTGAATATCAATTAAGAGAAGGTGTCAAATTTACTTCTGATGGATATTACAGAAAATATTTATCTTATTCACGTTATGTTGGAGAAGATTTGTCTTATGATTTTTCAGCGGTTGCACGGCTTGATACTAACATTTGGGGTGATTTGACAATGGGGCCATATGTTAAATATCGTCGTGCGCATTCACGTCATGCACATGATTATGGCGCAAATACTTCAATAGGTATTTCGTTCAGTTATATTCACAATTTTGATTTGAAATAATTTTTAGAAAGCAATTTTTGTTTTTGCCATAAAGAACAATTCGTTTTCATAAAACGGGTTGTTCACATATGTGGCAGATAAGTATTTATATTTAACAGTGTATTCAGTAGAAGGCAAACTGTTTGATAAATCTATGTTTGCGCGGTTGTATATTATGTCGCCGTTGTTTGCGCGTGCAACCGGCAGATTCATATACATATTTCCTGCAACTATTGTTTCAGGAATTGCGAATTCAAAAGATAAATCATTCCATTGAGCACCGATTTTAATTGATGAAGTATATATGTTTGAAAATCCTGAAACAAGGTATTCTTCAGATGGAATTGGGCTGGTAAGTCCTAAACGTGCGTTTTGATAAAATTTTATATTGTCTATGGTGAATTCATGTTTTAACCCAATAAAATTAGTCAATGGATTTGATTGCAAAGAAATCAATCCGCTCGATTCTAATAAATAATTTTGTGTAAAACCTAATTCGATTGTATCAAACAAAGAAACCGAATCGGCATCAGATTCTCTTAATTTATCGAAACCGCGTCCATATGGAATAACATTGATATTATCAGATAAATTTGTTGTAAATGCACGACCGAAATCATCAACGAAAGCGATTTTTAAATTTGCTTTTTGAATTGCTGGTGCCGCGATACCACCGATATTTGTTGTGCTTAAAGGACGGACAGTGTTGTTTGATAAAACTATCATCGGTGTCCCAACTGGTTGTGTTGCTTTTTCCATATTTAACAGTCCCCAACCATAGACAGAATCAATACCTTCTTCACCCAAATCAGTAGCGGTTGCAAACAGCAATTGAGTGATTTGTGTTGCATTCATATAAGGAAATGCTTCTTTAAGAATGGCTATGGAACCAGATATGACAGGTGTTGCGAAACTGGTTCCGCTGATGGTTTCATTTCCATCAGTTTTCCAATATGAACCAGGGGCAGCGATACAATAGTTTTGTGTAATTCCACACTGATTACTGTATGACGCTAGTGTTCCAACATTATTTACAGCGACAACATTTATAAAATGTCCTTGTAAATCTGGAAAGGCCAGGGGCAGGGCAGACAATGCACCGCTTTCATTTTGAGATTGGTTACCAGCTGCCCACACAAATATCGCATCATTATCAATTGCAGAATTGCGCATGCTGGTAATAAAGTTTTCGCTGGTAATGTTATAAAGTGCTTGTTGTGCTGCTGCATATGTTTTTGGGTTGCCAGCATTGTCATATATAACATTGGCCGCATTTGTTTGGTTTGTTGATGCTATTTGCCAACTGGCATTGTAAATTTGTGATGGGGCAGAAGTGTTAATTTTATTTGCTATGTAATCGAAAGAACCAAAATTATCAGCCGATGTTGTTAAATTAGTCGTTGTTATATTGGCATTTGTTACGATATTATCTAATATATCATGAACATATTCGCCGTGTGGCGCATAAAAATCGTCAATTATGTTAATGTTGATATTTTGACCTGTGAAACCACGCGCGGTTGCGTAAGCGAAATTGATAGTATTGTATTGTCTGAAGTTTTTTTCATATACAGCACTTGATTTAATTGAATTAAGTGTATTTGAATCAATATCATTGCCGTTTGTCAAAGAATCCATGTATATCGCATTGATTTTTTTGTTTTGAACATAATCTGTTGGTGCATAGTTAACTATGATATTGGTAGATAAAGGCAAACGAGCAAAAGATGTCTGATTTGATGAAGAATGTGAACCGTCGCTGTTTGATGTGTGTAATGCTAATGCAACACCAGAACCAACCAATACAGCGCCCCCGACCAGTAATAAAGTAGTGTTGTCTGTGGAAGATTTGCATCTTTCTGGATATGCGGCACGATAGTTTTTGTTTTCACAGTATGGATCTGCAAAAGCACTAAGGGTCATAAAAATGACCATGAATATCGCTGTAAAGACATTTTTTAGTAATTTCACTCTCTTGAGCCTCTTTATATTAATAATATGGTACTAAAATATGGATTTGTCAAGTATATATGTAAACAAAAGTTTTTTGTTATAAACATGTAATTTTTATTTTTATTCATAAAATCGGGATTGAAAATTTGTTTTTAACTTTTTTTGTGATATAATTACTTTGAATATGAAAAGCGATAGCGGGGGGCATATCATGAAATTATATATCAAACCATTAATGGGCATAATCGCATCTGTATTTTGTGTGTTTGATGCAAATGCGGTAATACGACCATGTCCAGAAGGTTGTTTTTGTGTAAACAGTGGGCAATTTAATCCGATTGTGAATGGGCTTGATTGGTATTCTGGACATTGTTTAAATATTCATTCTACATCCCCTAGTGATTTACTCCTTACTAACTGTATTGGAGAACACATTATTTCGAATGATCATAATTATTATTCTGTTTATTATACTGATGAATTTTCAGAAATTTATAGAGATGCTATTTTGGGTGTCTACGGTTTTATAGGTAATGAATTTGTTTATGCTAATAAATGTATTCCAAATAATGGTGTTTTATATGATGGGATATTTTCGTGTCCTTATAGCCATCCTTATTCTGAAGCTGGGGCGAGCATAGTAACGCAATGTTTCAAATATGATGTAAACGGAAACAAGATATATTACCGTTATGAACAGACAATAACGTGTACAGAAGGAACCTATTTACCAGCCAATGCAACCAGTTGTATTGCTTGTCAGCCTTCTAAAAATCAGGTTTGTCCGGGTGGGACATTTGCGAAATCTGACAAAGTCCAAGGTTTAAAAGTTTTTTGTGTTTCTGGACAATATTTGAATGCTAACGCAATACAATGCAGTCAGTGTGATGATGCTCGTTACTTATGTCCGGGTGGTTTATATAATGTTGATGCGGAAGAACATGGACGTATTAAACATAACGGTTATATAAACATAAATAATTATGGAATATCTAAAAAAGTAAGTTCAATTGCGGCGCATAAGTTTGTAACGTGTAATCCAGGTAATTATATGCCTGCAAATTCAAAAGAGTGTGCGACGTGTTTTGGTAATTATGCTTGTCCTGGTGGATTGTTCTATACGGATGTAATTTATAATGAACCACGTGGTTTAGTAGCGTGTGGATATGGATATCCAAACGCAGATCGTACACAATGTGTGATGCAGAGTTCTTCGCCGTCGTTTATGAAGAAAAAAGTATCAGGCAATATTAGTACGGCAGATACAGTAACAACAGATACCCCTGTGAAGCAAGCAATAGAAAAAAAGGTTAGTGATGCAAAGGTTATAATACCTACGACCAGTCGTTCTGTAATCGCACGACCAGAAGTTGTGCCGATGGAATATGATGAACCGGTCCCTGTACATAAAAGAGTCAACGTTCATCGTGCTGCCAAGGTTATGCCTCAAACAGCAAAAACAATACAATCAGAAATTATTCGTGAAAGACCAGGGGTAAAACGTCCATCAAAACGCAAGTAATAAAAAATTTGTTGTTTTGATTTTGAGACGCCTGTTTTTTGTGATATAATACTTAT
>JAEEGL015681614.1_pt1 | contig 10251 bp, 8 predicted proteins | sample 9134231 | NCBI WGS metagenome assembly JAEEGL01 (sample SAMN16246548, study PRJNA631951) | gut metagenome | biome: gut microbiome; feature: rumen; material: fiber-attached | host: Bos | place: Iran: Karaj | collected 2018-10 | reverse complement strand
TCTGTCTTTGCCCGAGCTGTAGTACTTTGTCGTAAAGGTTCCGAGCACATCTGTAAGCTTTCCAAGCGTTTCAGCATCGCCCTTCGGCTTAGTGACTTCTATGGGAAGCTCTATCGTCGTATTTCCGTCTGTGAGCCCTGTTGACAGGAACTGCTCTATCTTTTCTATGGCTTCATCAACGTTTACTGCCTGTCCGTCATGGCCGGGCACTATATTAAATGAACCGTCGCTTCTTGACATCGTTGCATCTTTCGCCACTACGTCATATGCTGCACATTTTGTTTCCAGGATATTTCTTATCTTATCCCGGTCAGCTGCAAGCTCCAGCTCAAAAACCTTATTCGTCCTTTTAAGATCTGAAACATCCTTGAAACGCTTAATGATGTTACCGCTTCTTCCGAGCGAAACGGCATAGTCTGCGATCTCCGTATTCTTCCAGTAGAATCCGAGATCTGATGCCTTGATAGGTACAGTATTGCCGGACACGCATACCAGTGAGATGTCCGTCCCTGCAAGTCCTGTTACATAGTTGTTCACTGCATTTACCGCATCTGTCTGTGTCATGCCCGACAGATCTACAGGGCCGGCAAATACACCTTCCTTTATAGTCTCCCCGGAATGATCGACTGCAGACTGGGGTACGGTGCACCCTCCCGTCTTCTGCGGAGCACTCTCCGCATAGGAATGCAGGGTTTCGGATCCTGCCCCCGCGTTGCCTATTATCTCCATTGAGTATGCGGGTACGGTGACAGATGATACCATCAATATGAGCATTATCAACGATATGGTTTTTTTCATACTTTCTTCCTGTTATACTATATCTGCAGGTATGCCTTAATTACCGGCAAGGCTTGCTATAAGCGGAACCAGTACCATGGCTGCTGCTACAGCTATGATAATGAATCCGGCTATGCGTTTATTGCGTTTACCCTGAAACATTTTAAAAAACATTTTCTACCTCTGTATTCTGATGTAAGGAAAACATATGCGCTTTACAGTACCTATCATAATAATAGCCTTCTGCATCATTTTCAAGATGATCGTGAACCGAAATCCGAAGAGTGATCCGGACGCTGAATTTCTTGAACTTGAGCGTAAAGCAAACCTGACACCGCGAAAGGATATATCTCATCTCCCTTATATAAAGGTCCCGGTTGATTCGCTGCCGCTTGATCTGCCTACCGACAAAGAGGAAGTCCTGGAAAGGCAGGATATAATACGCTCCATGGCGGATAAAACAGTCCTGAACCTTACCGGCCGTACAAACACTGACCTCAAGCTGGAGTACGGTGCCCCCAACATCAATATCCTGTCTGCTGCGGACAACAACTATACCCGTCTTGTACAGGCCATCGCATATCTTGCATCGGACTATATCGACTCCGGTCACAAAGAAGAAGCCATACAGCTTCTGGAATACGGTATATCGATCGGTACCGATTCAAAAAAGAATTATCTGACTCTGGCTTCCCTTTATAAAGAGCAGGGACAGGAGAGCAGGATACGGGACCTTATCGTCTCTGCCGAAAGCGTTGATTCTCTCTTAAAAGACAGCATCATAGCTTCCCTGCAGGAGCTTCTCTGACCGGTATCAGAATCTCTTGATATCGTCGTCGTCGCCTGATGATTTGTCTATTGCCCGTATGACCACGTAATACTTGTAGTCTGCATTGGCTTGCACAGCCACTCTGTCACCCACTTTATGTCCGATTATCGCTTTTCCGATGGGCGATTCGTTGCTTATCCTGTTCTCAAGAGAATTGCCTCTTATGGACGTCACTACCTTAAATACCTGTTCCTCGTCATCTTCTTCAAAATAAAGAGTGACAGTGTTGTTGATACCTACCTCATCGTCATTTGATTCATCGGATATCACATTGGCAGTCTTCAGCATCCTCTCCAGATACCTGATCCGTCCCTCGTTTTCATTCTTGGCTTTCTTGGCTGCGTAGTATTCGAAATTCTCCGACAGATCCCCCTGAGCTCTGGCTTCCTTTACCTCGCCAATGAGCTGCGGCCTTATCACGAGTTTTCTCTCTTCTATCTCGGCCTCTATTTTTTTTACGTCTGAGGCCGTCAGCTGCGGTCGTCCGTCATACATTGTGCCTGTTTACGACCTCCACCGTAGAAAGAGCGATAGACATCTCTTCATCCGTCGGGATGGTATACACCTTTATAGCCGATCCGTCGGCAGAAATACATCTTGCACCCCTGCCTTTTTCATTCGCTTCAGCATCCAGCCTGACTCCGAGGCCTTCAAGATAAGAGCATATGTGCTTCCTCACGAAAGGTGAGTTTTCTCCTATGCCGGCGGTAAATGTGATCGCATCCGCTCCTCCAAGTACAGCCAGATAAGATCCGATATACTTTACTATCGAATAGATATATGTATCGAAAGCTCTGATCGCCGCTTCATTTCCGGATTCATAAGCCTCTTCTATATCTCTCATATCCGAGGATATGTTTCCGGAAAGACCGAAGAGTCCGGACTTGAAATTAAGCACCTGCATCACATCCTCCATGCTGCCACCCGTTTTATCGGCCATCGCATGTACGATCTCGGGATCGAGAGATCCGCATCTGGTGCCCATGATGATGCCGTCCAAAGGTGTGTATCCCATAGATGTATCTACTGACTTTCCTCCCTTGACAGCTGTAATGGAAGCTCCGTTTCCGAGATGGCAGACTATTGTTTTTAAGTCTTTTATATCCTTCCCCATGATGGCTGCGGTTTCTCTTGCCACATATTCATGGCTCATCCCGTGAAAGCCAAACTTCCTGATGCCGTATTTCTCATAATATTCGTACGGGATACCATACAGATACGCCTTTTCTGGCAGTGTCTGATGAAACGCCGTATCAAAGACTCCTACCATAGGGGTTTCAGGCATGACCTTACGGCAGGCCCTGATCCCCTGGATATTTGCGGGATTGTGCAAAGGAGCCAGACTGCTGCACTCCTCTATCACCGTCATGACATCCGGTGTGATGTATGTAGCCTCTGTAAATTTATCACCGCCATGTACCAGTCTGTGTCCCACAGCTCCTATCTCCGACACATCGGAAACAACTCCGGTATCGGGGTCGGTTACTGCCTTGATCAGAGTGTCTACAGCCGTATTATGATCCGGGAATTCCACATCTTTCTCAAACCCCTTGTCAGAGCCCGTCACATCATATTTGAAGTGTCCGCCTCCGATTCCTATCCTCTCGCAGAGACCTTTACAGATCACCTCTTTTGTATCCGTTTCTATCATCCTGTATTTCAGTGATGATGATCCGCAGTTGATAACCAGTACTTTCATAGTCTTATTCCCCCTTATTTTTCCATATATTTGCTCAGTACTATTTTTCCCGGGCCGTTTTCATACGTTTCGAGCGTGCCCGGAACGTCAATTATGCGCTGATTGGCCGATCCACGAAATCTCAGCATCAGGTTCTTCTCTTCTATATGAAACTCTCCATCCACCAGGATATCTGTCTTTCGAAGTATCGGAAGAGTATCCTCCGTGTGACAGCGCCTGTTCTTCTCATCCATCAGCTCTTCCAGGGTGTACCCTGAATATATCCACACATCCGCATGAGGTACCTCCGCCGCAGCCCTCTCTATGAGCTTTCTTATAACCGTCTGGTTGGAAGGCTCCATGGGCTCTCCACCAAGGATGGTGAGTCCTTTGATATAATCCGGCTTCAGAGATTCGATAATAAAATCCTCAGTCTGATCAGTATACTCCTGTCCAAATGAAAAGTCCCATGTTTCGGGATTGAAGCATTCTCTGCAGTGATGTGTGCATCCCGAAACAAAAAGGGAAGTGCGGCAGCCTTCCCCATTTGCTATATCACATTCAAATATCTGTCCGAAGTACATCTCTTGTCTTTCTTATACCGGTCTCTGCCCCGCTGCATCTCCTTCTATCACTGCTGTCGACATGTGGAGCACCCTTTCCTGTATCTCCTGTGTCCTTCCCTGGTTCCAGAAGTTGGTCCCTATATATCCGCAGGTCCTGCGAGCCACATTCATCTTGTTCTGATCCTCGTTGCCACATGAAGGGCATCTCCATACGAGCTTGCCGTGAGGATCAGTGGAGATCTGTATCTCTCCGTCATAGCCGCATACCTGACAATAATCACTCTTGGTATTGAGCTCTGCGTACATTATATGATCATAGATGAACTGCATCACTGAAAGCACCGCATCTATATTTCCTGTCATGTTCGGAACCTCCACATAAGATACGGCTCCACCCGGTGAAAGTTTCTGGAAGTCAGACTCGAATGCCAGTTTCTTGAATGCATCGATCTTTTCCCTTACATTTACGTGATAGGAATTGGTTATATAGTTGTGATCCGTTACATCCTTTATCTTGCCGAAACGCTTCTGCAGGCACTTTGCAAACTTGTAGGTAGTGCTCTCGAGAGGTGTGCCGTATACCGAATAATCGATGTTCTCCGCCTTCTTCCACTCGGCGCACTTGTCGTTGAGCCTCTGCATTACTTCCAGCGCAAACGGTCTTGCCTCAGGATCCGTATGACTCTTGCCTGTCATATATTGGCACATCTCATAGAGTCCGGCATATCCGAGTGATATTGTCGAGTATCCGTTATAAAGGAGCTTGTCTATCTTCTCACCCTTCTGCAGTCTTGCTATAGCGCCATGCTGCCAGAGGATGGGAGCTACATCGGAGGTCGTACCCAGCAGCCTCTCATGCCTGCACCTCAATGCCCTGTGGCAAAGCTCAAGCCTGTCATCAAGGAGCCTCCAGAATCTTTCAAAATCTCTGTTGCTGGAGCAGGCTACATCCACGAGATTGATGGTTACCACTCCCTGATTGAACCTGCCGTAATACTTATGTTGGCCCCCTTCGGGCGTGAAGCGGTCTACCGTAAGGAAAGAACGGCATCCCATGCAGGGATATACATCCCCGCTCTTGTATTCTCTCATCTTCTTTGCCGAGATGTAGTCCGGCACCATACGTCTTGCCGTACACTCTGCAGCGAGACAGGTCAGATCCCAGTATTTCGAGCCTTCCCTGACATTATCTTCATCCAGTACATATATGAGCTTGGGGAAAGCCGGGGTGATGTATACACCCTTTTCATTCTTTACGCCCTCTATGCGCTGCTTCAGCATCTCTTCTATGACCATGGCAAGGTCATCTCTGAGCTGTCCTTCGGGAACCTCGTCCAGACACATGAACACCGTGATGAAAGGTGCCTGTCCGTTGGTGGTCATCAGAGTGGTGACCTGATACTGCATGGTCTGTACGCCGTGCTTGATCTCAATATGCGTGCGTCTCTCGGCTATCGCATTGATCCGGTCCTCGTCTACGATGATACCGTTCTCGAGCATCTCCTCTTTTACTTCCTTGCGGAACTTCTGTCTTGATACATCTACGAAAGGAGCGAGATGTGACAGTGTGATGGACTGTCCGCCATACTGAGATGATGCTATCTGTGCTATACACTGGGTTGCTATATTACATGCCGTCGAAAAACTCTTCGGCTTCTCGATCATGGTGTCGGATATGACTGTGCCATTCTGAAGCATGTCATCGAGATTTACCAGACAGCAGTTATACATATGCTGTACGAAATAGTCGCTGTCGTGGAAATGAATGATACCTGCCCTGTGTGCTTCTGTAATGTCTTTCGGAAGCAGGACGCGGTCGGTGAGGTCTCTGGAGACTTCTCCCGCCATATAGTCTCTCTGAACAGAGACTACCATAGGGTTTTTATTGGAATTCTCTTCCTTGACTTCCTCGTTATCATATTCAACGAGAGTCAGGATCTTGTCATCTGTCGTATTGCTCTTTCTGACGAGCTCTCTCTGATACCTGTATACGGTATACTTGGTCGCCACCTTGAACGCACCTTCGCTCTGTATGGCTTCTATTACATAATCCTGGATTTCCTCCACGCCGGCTTCATGATCCAGCTCATTCAGCCTGAGACGTACCTTCTCCTCCACAACATTTATCTGAGATTCAAGCAGGCGGTCCTTCTCCCTTACCTCATTGTTTGCCTTCTTGACAGCTCCGATGATCTTCTCCGCATCATAGACCACCTCTTTGCCGTTTCTCTTGATAATGTTCACTGCGTGTCCTCCCCCCGGATTTCGATGCATTTTGATGTATTGGCGGCTTTTGGTTTACATAGTGTGGCTCTATATCGCGTAATAAAAGCCATACCGTCGTTGTATGGCCTTGTTAAAACAACATTTAGTAAGCCAAAACATCTATACCACAAAATGTAGATATATCTTACCTCGCATTTTGTTTCTTGTAAAGACTTTTAAATGTATACATTTTAAACCCGGCGTTTCAGCGCCTCATGTCCGGTAAGAGGTTATTTTTCCCCCGGGTTCACGTGTATCATTATATGTTTTACATTAGAAAAGCTGTTCTCGACCGCATCATGTACCCTCTCCGCGATCGCGTGAGCATCGATCAGAGAGATATCCCGCTTTACTGCAATCTCCAGATCAATATATATCTTGTTCCCAAATTGTCTTGTACGAAGCAGGTCGATCTTCTCTACGCCAGGCTGTTCGCTTACAAAGGAGCGGATCTTCTGCTCAAAGGCTGTGTCACAGGAGGTGTCGAGCATCTTATTTATAGCATCCCGGGAAATATCCACGGCAACCTTTATAATAAGAACACAGATGATCAGGCTCGCGATCGGATCCATGAAAGGAAACCCGAGCTTTGCCATGCCGATACCGACAAAAGAGCCTATTGACGACATCGCATCCGTTCTGTGATGCCATGCATCTGCCTTAAACGCTGCCGAATCAAGCCTTTTGGCAAAATACATCGTATACCAGAACATGCCTTCCTTTACTATGATCGATATGACAGCTGCGATCAAAGGGAGAACGGTAGGGACCTCTATGGTCCCCTTTTCAAAGAAAAGTACCCTGATACCACTTGCACCTATCCCCATACCGGTAGCCGCAAGGATCAGGCCCAGGATCAGTGATGCGACACATTCCAGTCTCTCGTGACCGTAAGGATGTTCCTCATCCTCTTCCCGACGGGACATTCTCACGCCGATATATGCGATCAGCGTTGCAAATACGTCCGAGAGTGAATGGACTGCATCCGATACCATTGCACTCGAATTACCCAAAATACCCGCAAGAAATTTAAAGGCAGCCAGCAGCACGTTGCCGAATATCCCGACTCTGGACAGTTTTACTACTATCTGTTGCTCGTTCAAGCTTCTTTCCCCTTTTCTTCTTTATTCTCTGCAGCCGGATGCTCTGCCTTTACAGATCATTGTATAAATTTTATTGTTTTTCAGGTCGTAAATCAAACTCCGGCATCCCGGGTGCCGGCAATGATCAGCTTCAGTATCACCTTCCCAAGCTGCCGTTGCTTGTATTAGCGCAGGATTTAGATTAGAATTTTTACAACATGATCATCTGATAAACAGAACGAAAATGACATTTTTCAACATATTTTAAATTGCTATGGGGACAGACAGAAAAATCATGAGGATCAGCACTTATGAGATCATACTGCCGCTTATCGGTACGGATGGCAAAGAAATAGAGGGAAAAACACTGTTGGTAAACGGCCTGTACAGTGCATTGGATGTAGTTGATACCGAGGTCGCCGAAAAGCTTAAAAACGGGGAGTTTGAAGGAATACCCTTTGCCCTGCGTGAACGGCTTATGGTACGGGGGCATATCACCCGAAAGGACGAAGATGGTGAGCTTGCTGATGCCAGACTTCTGGGACGCATTTGGAAAAAACTGATAGGTCACTACTCTACGACCCCCGTTATCCTCCCCACATATGACTGCAATTTCCGCTGTCCGTATTGCTTCGAACGCCACCGGCTGACACGCGGCCAGGAGTGGCTCGGCCATGAGATGAAGCCGGAGATGGTGGACGCAGTTTTCGCCGCACTCCAAAAGCAGCGGGATAAGGGTTACAAGATCAGCGGCATCTCATTTTACGGCGGCGAGCCGTTTTTAAAAGAAAACAAAGATACTGTCAGAAACATCTGCGAGCATGCCAAGGCGATGGGCCTGAGCTTTTCCGGTATCACCAATGGCTACGACCTTGATTCGTATATCGATATCCTGGAGGAGTTCGATTTCGACCAGCTTCAGATCACAGTGGATGGCGTGGGTGAGCAGAATGACTGCCGCCGTCTGCACCGTGACGGAGTACCGACCTATGAGCGCATACTGCAAAATGTCGCACTGGTCCTTGATCACGGTGTCGATGTAAATCTTCGTGTCAATGTAAACGGGCAGAACATCGGCGGTATCAAAGCACTTATCGATGACCTCGAAGCCCACGGTCTTCATGAAGCCAGCCGCGAAGAAGCGGCCCGGGTAAAAAAAGAGGCTGAGGAAGCGAAAAAAAACGGGAAGCCGAACCCCCGGCGAAAAGGTCTTTTCAATTATTACTTCAAGGCGGTGTCGGAAGACAGCAGCTCGCCGACAAAGGTGACGGAGCAGCAGGTACTGGATGCGATCATCGCAGCGGGGATCCCGGAAATGGAAGCCATCGGGAAGCAGAGCCAGTATACGCTCCCCCTGAAAGAACTTTCAGCCATCATGGAAAAAAAAGAGTATCCAAAATTCTCCCCGGCATATTGCGGATCGGAGGAGGGCATGATCTGTATCGCCCCTGATGGAACACTATTTTCCTGTTGGGACCTTGTAGCAAAAGAAGAGGATGCTGTGGGTTTCACCGACGCGGAAGCCGGGCGCTTCTTATTTAATTTCATCAAGGCGAAATGGCGGACCCGCACAGCAGATCTGATGGAGCAGTGCCGGACCTGCCCGTATATCTTCATATGCCGCGGTGGTTGTGCATCAGAAGCGAACCATACACACGGCAGTCTTTTCCGTGAATATTGCGGCGAGACCCGGGAGATCTTTGCTTTTGTAGCACCTCGCGTCATAGGTCAAAAGTGGGAAGAAACAAAGGAAGACGAGCTTTCCGTCTCACTTACCGGACCGATCTTGCGACTGACGGAAAAAGAACGAGACATACTGATGACATCAACAAGTCAGAAAGAGATATTTGAGATCATTAAAAAAACCGGTCTCTTCCTTCCGGAAGAAAATGCAGAATAATGTAAAACATGCAGGTCCAGGAGCTTACAACAAAAGACTACATATCACACCTGAGCCGTCATCCGATCCCGGAGATCATGGATGATGCCTGTATTACTGCACTCTCGTCCGTAATTGCGCAATACGGGGATGAGATCACTCACGGTGCAGGTCTGGAGGTCCGTTTGGGCGAAGACGCACGGTATGTGGACTACATCATGAACATCGACGAAGCGTCGATCCCCGGCGTTAAAAACCTCTGGTACGAAATAGATTACGAGGAATTTCTGAAGGTTTATCTTAAGGGTGGCAGAATTGCTCCCTGTCTGTTCGCCAATACAAACTTTGATCCGGATGACACAACAGCATTGGATCAGTTTCTGCCTCCTTTTTTGGGCGAAGCAAGGGCAAAAAACCTGCGGGCTCCTCTTGATCACGTATTGGAGAAGCTTCCGAAAGGAGCATACATCAAGCAGATCGGTACCATGACAAGCCGCGGCGAGCTGTCCATCATGCGACTCGTGATCATGTTCCCTTCATGGGATACTATACCCGATGGCCTCGTCGACATCGGCTGGCAGGGTGATGCAGCGATGCTCAAAACCGCTTTGGAGCCCTGGAAGGAAACAAAAAAAATCGCTGTCAATATCGACCTTGGCGAAAATGGGGTGCTGCCGAAGATCGGCGTGGAGGTTTTTTCCCGCTGGCGCCATCCGATCCTGGTCGATAAGTTCATTACCCGTCTGGAGGAAGTCGGGCTTTGCCTTCCGTCAAAGGGAGAGGCTCTGCGCCGCTGGATCCGCATACCTCCCGACGGCGATCCGTTTATCCAGACACTCATCTCTTATTTTAAGCTGAACTACAGAGACGGAAAGATCTCCGAGGTCAAGGCATATCTGGAACAGTCTCCATATATCCACCATCATTACTTTGATTCTTACGAGCATCCTGTGCGCCTCGATATGGAGCTGACAGACAAAGAGAGTGCACTGTCTATAGATGATGCTCTGACACAGATAAAGGAATGTTCAGAAAACCGCGTAAGGCAGGTAAGGCTTTATGGCAGCGAAAAGTATGAACATCTGGACCGACTCCTGACAGCATTGAAGGACAGTGACATTTCTGCCGAGATCGTGCTTAAAACAGACGTTGATAAAGGACAGCTTTCTCAAATG
>JAEEGL015300262.1_pt1 | contig 10251 bp, 10 predicted proteins | sample 9134231 | NCBI WGS metagenome assembly JAEEGL01 (sample SAMN16246548, study PRJNA631951) | gut metagenome | biome: gut microbiome; feature: rumen; material: fiber-attached | host: Bos | place: Iran: Karaj | collected 2018-10 | reverse complement strand
TCAAAGACATGTCCTTGAAACAGGCACTGAATACTTTCTCCTTCGCCTTACCATTATCGTATAGGCCCAACTTCATCAACACCAGTAACGGACTATATCGAAGGAATGTCAACAACAGCATCTTCCACCCCCTGACAAAGATAATGAATGCCAACAGTGAGTCACGCTTTGTCAGCGTGCCGTCGAAGTCGAAGACATATAGCCGTTTTCTGTCCATCATCACAAGATATAGATAAGTACCAGGAAGGTAAGTCCCCACAGCAACACGATCAACTGCGTGAAACGATCTTTCAGCATCATCTTCGTGGGGTCTCCACTCTGCTCATCCACCACGGTGATCTGGATATAGCGGAGTAAGCCCAGCAACACGTAGATGGAGGTAAGATAAAGGTAGTCGGTCCCCACCCTTGCCACTACTTCCGGACTGATGGTGTACATGATGTAGCACACTAAGGTAACGGATGCCGTGATGGTAATAGCCTGATTGATAAATGTCAGGTTATAGCGGATCGTATTTTTACGCGGTGCTTCACCTGTTTGTTGCATGCGCAGCACATCATCCCTTCGTTTGGCAAACGACAGGAAGAGCGTGAGCAGGAAGGTCATCATCACCAACCACTTACTCAAAACGATCTCTGTGGCAAAACCTCCTGCCAAGGCACGTAATACAAATCCGAAGGCGATAATACACACATCGAGAATGGCATACTGTTTCAGTTCTGCACAATAGCCGAGATTCAGGATATAATAGCTGAGGACGATCAATCCCACCTTCCATCTTCCTACTGGTAAAAGAAGGATCATCACAAAAGAGAGCACTGCCATCATACCCATGAGCAGATAGGCACTCTTCATCGTTATCTCACCAGAGGCCAACGGTCGTTTGCACTTGACAGGATGCCGGCGATCGGCCTCCACGTCGTAGATATCATTGAAACAATATACCGACGAGGCGATAAACGAGAAGGCCAGGAAGGTGATAATACTGGCAAACACGTCTTGTCTGTCTAACAGACTACCGCCAAAAAACATCGGGATGAAGACGAACGTATTCTTCAGCCATTGCTTGGGGCGGATCAGTTTTAAGGCTGCGGTACTCATATGATTATATCTGTTTGGGCAAACGTTTTACAAGAATATCGACCAACTTACTCAACAGCCATGCCAGAGGGATGCTGATGGCCAACACAGAGAGTGTTGTCAGCCAATATCCCAGATGGTAGACTTTGATATATTTCAACACGAACTCGATATGAACAAGATAAAGTTCCAGACTGATACCTCCTATGAACGTAAAGATACGGAGGCACCATGAAGGAAGATGTCTAAAGAGCGCGCACAAGAGGAGCATCCCACTGATTGACAAAGGGATGTAAGCATAGCGTTCTGCCAACGGGGGAAAGGATCCACGGCGGGTAGATTCGATGAAGACACACAGCCACAGACTCAAGATAAAGGTGATCGCAACGATTCCCCATCCGGATGTTTCAAAACTGCGTTTCTCTTTTACCCACACACCACAGTTGATACCCAAGAGGAATACGGCTATCCTACTCCAGAAGATCTCCACGTGACCAACGGCCTGCCATAGAGGGGTATAATAACGGATCAAGGCATACCACAACAGCGCTATCAACGGCATCCACCGCCATACTGGATGTTTCTGGATCAACTTCATATATAGCGGTGCGAAGGTATACATCATCATGATAGAGGGAATGAACCAGAAGGTAAGGTCGTCGATACGCCAGAAACTCCAGTTGACAAGGATATTGGCAACGAGATGGAAGATGTTCGGACTATATCCCCCACCCTTTACTGTCAGGTAGTTGTTGATGTAGAAGATACTGGCCATGAGCAACCACGTAGGATAGATACGTATATAGCGCCGCCAGTAGAAATTGCGGAATGAGGGATTCTTTGTCCACGCATACCATAAACCGATACCGCTCAGGAAAAGGAACATATCCACACCCACATTACCACAGCGTGCCAAACCAAACCAATCAGAGTTACGCGAGATAGGCATGTGGAAAAGGATGATGATCAGCATCGCCACACCCATCAGGGCACCGCGATACTTACTCAGATCAGATAGTTGGATATTCCTCATTTCTTTCTCCATGACAGATTGAATGATGTTACTTTTTCTTTCCCAATTTCGGTGAGGGGATCCACTTCAAGACATACTGCAGCAGCATGGCAAGGGCTATAGATGACAAGAGGTATGTCCAGATGCCGAAGTAGATATCTATCCTACGGAAGTGAGGGATGATAATCTCTCGCATCACCGGGTGCATCACGAAGAGGGCTGAAGAGAGGGCTCCCAGCCACACCCAAGGACTGAGTATCCGCTCAGACAACAACTGTACAGTGGCCACGGCTCCTGTTACGATAAAGCAGGGAACAACCATCCATGCCGGGAAAGTCATACTGCCGTAAAGCACAATGATGGCGGAGATTACCACCACAGCTATATTCCCCATAACGGGGAGGGATCTGCCATGACGCGCATAGATGATTCCCATGCCGAAAGGCAGCAGTCCGCCAATGAAGTTATACCTGACATAATTCAGGGCATCACGGTTATCCTTACACAGATACTGTATCAGGAAAGCCACGATGATCATAACAATCACCACGGAGACATGTCGCCAGCGATAGCACACCAACCGATAGAGCAGATACAGTTGTATCATCAGCCCGAAGAACCAGTAAGGCCCCGGCTTGATGATCTGCTGCGGCTTCTCATAGACGAAGTTGATCACCATGGTAAGTTGACTGATCACCCTGTCGGCAGCATATACCACGGCCCCATCATCATGCCGCAAGACATACACGATGATGAAAGTTATAAAACCGAGAATCATCAGTCGGAGCAGTTTCAGGTAGTGATACCACATGAAAGGCATGGCAGCCACCGGTTCTTGCTTGCTGCTCTTCTCATACTTCATTACCAGTCCGAAACCACTGATAAACAAGAAGACTGGCACACCATAATGCCCGAAGAATGAGAAGATATGGATGAAGAGGTCCTTGTCGAGCGTCATCAGCTTCTCCATCATCTGCTGCGGACGTGCCCCGTCAAAGGTATACTCATTCTCCTTGACAGCAAACCCCAGGAAATGACAGTAGTTATGGAGGATGATGCCCAGGATGGCCACACCACGTAGTGCCGTCGTCTCTGCACGACTCAACAGTTCTTTTCTCATTTTTTTATTCTTATCTTGTCGTAATCAGTCGTATTCTTCAGGATCCTCGGGCGCATTTCGTTATATTCTTCTCCAAGGATATTCATCTCCGGACGATACGATTTGGAGTGTATGCCGGCCAGATAGAGTAGCAGATGAGGAACAGCATCCGTCATAAACCGTTTGTCCTTCGAACGGATGATAGCACTGTATATCTCGGGATGATTCACCATATACTCATGCGAGCAATAGAACCACATGGGAATGTCAAACTCTTCGCGTGCCAGTCGGCCGGTAATCTCCGTAGAGTGCATTCTTCCATAGAAATGTACATTGCCACTAAAGACCTCCTCACCATGATCGGGCACATACAAAACGATGGCATCCTCATCCTCAAAACGAGTGATGATCTGATTGACGACAGAGTCATTATAACGGGTGCCGTTATCATAATAAGCCATGATCTGCCGCTCACGGGCACTGAACCCCGGACGGTCGTAATCATCCCTCGTATAAAACTGCTTCGACTTCGGACAACGCGTACGGTAATCGGTATGCTGACCCTTCAGGTGGAAGATAATCAGGTTGTTCTCCTTGCTTTCTTTTTTCAGGTTATCGTAATCCTTCAGCAGTCCCTCATCGAAATAATACAGTTGGGTATTCCTGGTGTCGAACATCGCCTTGCTCAGTTCGGGGTTATTCAGGAAGAAGCCGCCACTAAAATCGTATACCTCTTCTCTGGCCTTCGGCAGGAACTGGTTGGTGAGGAAGGTCACATGATAACCCGCCTTACGGAAAAGCTCCGGGAAGAGCGGATAGTCGCACCACTCACCCTTGTCGCCTACCGTATACATCGAGAAGAGATGCTTGAAGACATAGCTGGTAAGGTTCCAAGGCGCCACCACGTCTGTATAGGGGATCAGCTCTCCTTTCCTTGCGCGCTCCAACTGCAGTGGTGTCGTCTCTTTCTCATAACCATAGAGTTGTGAGTGGTAACGATTATAACTCTCACCGATGATCAGCACGATATTCTTGCTGGTATAACTACAACTGTCTACCTGCGCCTTATCAATACCAGCTATCAGCACTTTCAACTGCTTGGACGTCAGACGATTGGCATAGATGCTAAACACCAGACGATAAATCGGTTGGTACATAAAAGCCCTATTCTTCTCCGTCAGTTCATGCTCCACATCCCCAATCCTGTCATACGACATCAGTTTATGATAAGCTTTCTTGTTCGGGAAACAGGCATTCAGGGAGACCACAAACAAGACAAGTGTTATCAATCCCATCAGGGGATAAAACCATTTCGACAGGTCGGTATGTAGTCGTAATGAGAATTTCTTCTTACGGAAACGGACAGCATAACCGATATGGATGAGCAGGAGTACCAGCACAAATGTCAGTCGACTCCACAGAATATCGGGTGTCAGATAGGTTGTAAAGAACTCGCCTGCCTCCCTGCTGTTCGTCTCACCTACCAACAGCAGCATCGTAGGAGTTATCGGACTATCGAACTTCACAAAACAGTACACATCGATAATGGCCAACGAGTAGGCAATCACGTAAAAGAGTAGCCGCACCCATTTGCGTATTATCTCCGGGAAAAGGGTGAGGATCACACAGAGCAGATAGACATCCACGAACAACTCCGACCACGGATGCTCATATATCCGGTATCCACGTGTATTAGAAGGGATTACGCCATAGAAGCACACCAATCCCAGTACATACATAAAAAAGAAGAATGCCCCATTCTTGCGAATAGGCATAAAAAGACCTGCCAGTAAACGTTGTATCATCTTCATGCTCAGCTTTCTATACGCATAATCACCTGAAATACATCAGCATGCAAAGGTAACACAATTATTTGATATCACCAAATATTATTGCATCAAGCGTTTTTCCAACAGGGTTTAATCATTACAGAGAAGAGTCCAAATACCTTAGACTCCCAGTTTTATGTACTAGGACTCCCAGTTTTATGTACTAAGACTCCCAGTTTTACCTATTAAAACTATCAGTTTTATCTATAGATACTATGAGTCCGGATACCCCGGACTGTCTTTAAAGCCTAGCAACACGCTATGCACCGGCAGGAAAAAGGATTCCAAAAGAGGGTAACGAATGCCGAAAGGGCAAAACACATCGGTAATTATTTGTCGTTTTGCAGCTTTATTCTTAATTTTGCAGAAAGAATTAAAACTTGGAATTAAATGAGCTACACTTATAAATACCCCCACCCTGCCGTGACTACCGACTGCGTGATCTTCGGCCATGATGGTAACCAACTGAATGTTTTACTGATTCAGCGAGGTAACGAACCGTATAAAGACTGTTGGGCATTCCCCGGTGGTTTTCTCAATATCGACGAGTCGGCAGAGGAGGGAGCCCTCCGTGAATTAAAGGAAGAAACAGGGTTGGAAGGAGTCACTTTACGACAGTTTCATGCTTTCACCGATCCCCTTCGTGACCCCAGAGAACGGGTGATCTCCATCGCCTACTATGGCATCATGGACATCTGTGAGGTAAAAGGAGATGATGATGCGAAGGATGCCCGCTGGTTTCCTATCGACAACCTACCTCCTTTGGCATTCGACCATGACAAGATGCTTGCCTTAGCCCTGAAGGCTCTGCAAGACGAAAGATAAAAAGATGATGTGTTTTATGGACGATATAGGTGGTATTGCTCGATGAAATCGGCAATTTTTGCAGGTACCAGTCCTTCTATCGACTCCCCGTTCCTCACTTTTTCCCGAATCATCGTACTGCTCACAGACATCAGTTTTGCACGCAAATATCTCAGATGCCGGTGGCGCCGATGCGGCTTGTGTGATTTCGTCTCACGGGGATACACCACGATATTGTATTTCTTCAGGATATCCTCATGCCGATACCACTGGTCGAAGTTCTCCCAGTTGTCTTCCCCTATCAACAGATAGAGTTCCCGCTCTGGCTCATCTTGCTGTATCTGCTCCAGCGTGTTCCACATATACGAGGGGCGTGGCAGGTGAAACTCAGAATCAGAGACAACCAGTTGTGGTTCATCGGCCAATGCCAGCCTTGCCATCTCCAGCCGCAGATGGTCATCAGTAAGATTCTCTTGTTTCTTCAAGGGATTATGCGGTGAGACGATCAGCCACACCTCATCAAGACCTATCTTCTGCAGCGCCTGGCGTGCCAGTGAGATATGTCCGTTGTGCAGAGGGTCGAAAGACCCACCGTAGATACCCGTCTTAATCATCCAAGAATGCTTTGATCATCTCTAAGGCCTCTTGCTCAGCCACCTCCAACTGGTCGTTGACAAGGATCTTGTCGAACTGATCAGCAAAGGTCATCTCATAAGCAGCCTTACTCAAGCGCTGCTCTATGACCTCAGGAGCATCCGTGGCCCGGTTTTCCAACCGGCGGCGCAGTTCTTCTATAGAGGGGGGCTGGATAAAGATGCTCAGTGCCCGTTCTCCATAGAACTTCTTGATATTGACGCCACCTTTCACATCCACATCGAACACCACGTTATCGCCGGCTGCCAACTGATCTTCCACCTGCTGCTTGAGGGTGCCGTAGAAGCGGTTCTCATACACCTCCTCGTACTCCAGGAACTCATCGTTCTCGATTCGCTGACGGAATTCCTCGGGGGTCAGGAAGAAGTAATCCACGCCATGCTGCTCTGTGCCGCGAGGAGCCCTGCTGGTGCAACTGATACTGAAAGCCAGATCGAGCTCGGGATGCTCATCCATCAGCCAGTGGATGATCGTGCTCTTTCCACTGCCGCTAGGGGCTGAAAAAATAATTAGTTTCTTTTCCATATCGTATTAAAGTGCGTTCAGCACCTGCTCTTTGATTTGCTCCAGTTCATCCTTCATCATCACCACGATGTTTTGCATCTCGGCGAGATTACTTTTACTACCGGTGGTATTGATCTCACGCCCCATCTCTTGCGCGATGAATCCCAGTTTCTTGCCTTGAGCATCTTCCTCTGTCATCGTAGAGCGGAAATACTTCAGGTGATTAGCCAGACGCTGCTTCTCCTCACTGATATCCAACTTCTCGATATAGTAGATCAGCTCCTGCTCCAGACGATTCTTGTCGTAGTCTACCTCTGAAACACTCTTGATACCCTCAATGATGCGCGAACGTATCTTCTCCACCCTACTCTTCTCATACTGCTCTATGCTGGCAAGCAGGTTTTCTATATTGTCGAGCTTCTCTGAGAACTTCTTCTGCAGGGCCTCACCTTCCTGCTTACGGAAGGCTTTCAGGTTCCCGAGAGCCTCCTGGACGGCCTTGCATGCCACGCTCCACTCTTCATCCTCGAGCACTTCCACCTCTGTCTTCGTCATCACCTCCGGCATGCGAAGCAGGGTATAAAACCAGTCATTGGGCAATGGGATACCCGTCTTGGCGGAGATATCCTGTATCTGATGATAGTAGTTCTCCACCAGCGCCCCATTGATAGGGATGGCATCTACAGCCGCATCTTTCTCTACCCACAGGGAGAAGTCAACCTTTCCTCTGATCAACTCCTGCGCGATCATCTGCCGCAACTCCATTTCCTTCTCACGATAGAGCGGCGCGATGCGCGTACTGATGTCCAGCGTCTTGCTGTTCAACGATTTTATCTCTACATTAATTTTCTTTCCGTTGTAGGCTACAACAGCTTTACCGTAGCCCGTCATTGACTGTATCATACAATGTTTCTTGTTAAATTTATGCAAAAGTACGAATAATTTCCGGAAAATCAGTATTTTTGCAAACTATTTAAAAAGATATTTTATTTATGGCGTGTATTCTCAATATAGAAACCAGCACTGACGTGTGTTCTGTAGCCGTCAGTCAGGATGGTGCGATCATCTGGTCAGAAGAAGACCGTACGGGTCCTAACCATGCTGTCAAACTGGGCACTTTTGTTGATGAAGCTCTCTCGTTTAGCGACAATCATGCCATCCCCTTGGATGCTGTCGCAGTAAGTTGTGGTCCGGGTTCCTACACAGGATTACGTATTGGTGTATCCATGGCGAAAGGTATCTGCTATGGACGGAATGTGCCGCTCATTGCCGTGCATACTCTGCCGCTGATGACCGTTCCTGTCTTGCTCTATCATGAGTTAGAAGAGGATGCGTTGCTCTGTCCGATGCTCGATGCCCGCAGGATGGAGGTGTATGCCAGTCTGTATGACCGTTCGCTCAAGGAGATCCGTCCGATCCATGCTGACATCGTAAATCAGGATACGTACAAGGAGTACCTTGACCGTCCAGTGTATTTCTTCGGCAATGGAGCCGCCAAGTGCATGGAGACGATCAACCACCCCAATGCCCATCTGATTCCCGACATCGTGCCCTTGGCAAAGTATATGTTGCCCCTGGCAGAGAAACGATTCCTGAACGAGCAGTTTGAGGATGTGGCCTACTTCACGCCATTCTACCTGAAAGACTTCGTGGCCAAGGCACCGAAGAAACTCCTTTAAAAGAAATAAGTTTTACGAGATATGAATATAGAAGGACTTGATTACAACACGCAGCGCGAGAAGATCATCCTCCCCGAATACGGAAGAGAGGTACAGAAGATGGTCGACTATGCCAAAAGCCTTCCTACGAAGGAGGAGCGTCAGGTATGCGCAGAGACCATTATCAGCATCATGGATCGCATGACCTCTCATACACGAGAGAGCGAAGATCACGAGCGAAAACTCTGGGATCACCTGGCTATCATGAGTAATTTCGAGTTGGATATCGACTACCCGTATGATGTCAGTGAGGCCCAGAAGATCATGACACAGCCCGAGCCGCTGAGTTACCCGATGACCCATATACCTGTGCGCCATTACGGAAAGTTGATTTTCGAGCTCTTCGAGCGTCTGAAGGAGATGCCTGCCGGTGAGGAGCGCGACGAACTGGTAAGGGTTACCGCCAACCAGATGAAGCGTAACCTCATGCAGTGGAGCCACGGTTCCTGCGATGACGAGAAGATCGCATCCGACTTGGCACGTTTTACAGATGGCATCATCCAGTTGGATTTGGACAATTTCCAGTTCGACAGAATCACTGAGAAAGACGTAGCGTCTCAGAAATCAAACAAGAAGAGAAAGTAACAAGTGTAGTCTATGGAGTCATTCATCATTGAAGGAGGACATCCTCTGAAGGGCGAGATCATTCCACAGGGAGCCAAGAACGAGGCCCTGGAAGTGATCTGTGCCGCCCTGCTCACCTCCGAACCGGTTGAGATCAATAACATCCCCGATATCCTTGACGTGAACAACCTCATCCAACTGTTGCGTGACATCAACGTGAAGGTGACGAGGACATCACGTAACAACTATATCTTCCAGGCCGACGAGGTGGATCTGAAATACCTGGAGAGCGATGAGTTCGTGAAGAAATGTGCCGCCCTGCGTGGTAGTGTGCTGATGATCGGTCCGCTGCTGGCTCGTTTTGGCAAGGCTGTCGTGGCAGAGCCCGGTGGTGACAAGATCGGTCGCAGAAGACTGGACACCCACTTCCTCGGTTTCAAATACCTGGGGGCGAAGTTCGAGTTTAATGAGGCGCGTAATGTCTACGAGATCATCTCTCCCAATCCCAAAGGGTGCTACATGCTGTTAGACGAGGCTTCCATAACAGGTACTGCCAATATCATCATGGCATCTGTCTTTGCCAAGGGTACTACCACCATCTATAACGCGGCCTGCGAACCGTATATCCAACAGTTGTGCAGGATGCTGAACAGCATGGGCGCGGAGATTACCGGCATAGGCAGCAACCTCCTTACCATCGTTGGCAAGAAGGTGCTCCATGGCACGAAGCACGAGATACTGCCTGACATGATCGAGGTGGGTTCTTTCATCGGTATGGCTGCCATGGTGGGTGAAGGCATCCGCATCAAGAACGTGTCACTGCAGAATCTGGGCATTATCCCTGAGGCCTTCCGTCGTTTGGGTATTAAGATAAAGGTAGAGGGTGATGACCTGTTCATCCCCAAACAGCCTCATTATGTGATTGAATCATTTATCGACGGTTCGATCATGACACTGGCTGACGCACCGTGGCCAGGACTGACACCC
>JAEEGL014793948.1_pt1 | contig 10251 bp, 3 predicted proteins | sample 9134231 | NCBI WGS metagenome assembly JAEEGL01 (sample SAMN16246548, study PRJNA631951) | gut metagenome | biome: gut microbiome; feature: rumen; material: fiber-attached | host: Bos | place: Iran: Karaj | collected 2018-10 | reverse complement strand
CTTGACCTGATCAGGCAGCACAAGCAGAAGTGCCTGTCAAGGATGAGGGAGATGTGCGAGGAACTGTATCCTGAGGAACTCAAGAGGATTGAGGAGATTCCGGGCGTCAGCGCCCAGTCGGCTACACAGATTATTGCAGAGATCGGCACCGACATGAAGATGTTCCTCACGGCACGCACCCTTGTGGCATGGGCAGGACTCAAGCCGCGCAATGACGGCAGCAACGGAAAGATCAAGTCACGAAGGATTACCCACGGAAACAAGTATCTCAGGAAACTGCTCATTGAATGCGCATGGGCGGCAAGCCGGACGAAGGACTGCTTCTTCAGCAACTTCAGTTACAGGATGGTCAACGTCAGGAAGAAGGGACGCCTCAAGGTACAGGTCGCCATTGCAAGGAAACTGCTTGTCGTCATCTGGAACCTACTGGCCAAGGGAGTGCGCTACTCCGACAGACTGGCGCAGGCAGAAGGAACTAAGGAAGAATCATCGGATGCCCCACAAGGGTAGAATGATATACCGCCTACTGTAAGGTAATTATATTTGTAGTGCCAACAGCCAGTGTGCAAACATGCTAATGCTTTAGGCGGCTTAGGACAACTGTCGGGGATAGCCAAGCCCGAAGAGGAAATTGTTTGTTGACAAAAAATGCCAATGTCAGGAAGGCACTGGCAAGATAATCATGTAAATTTACGAATTAAATAGAGGTTGTAAACGGAAAAGAGAGGGGTGGTCTAAACTTTTATAGAGGAAATATACAAAAAAATATGTATAATTCCCCAAAGTTGGACAAAAAAATAGGTTTTGGGGAATTTGACGTTTTGTTCAGGAAATAATTGTCCAGTTGTTGTTAAAGGAAATGGACGCCTGTACATCGCTGTGTGCAGGCGTCCAATCTAAAGTTATAAATACGAAAAATATTATTTCACAACAACCTTTTTGCCGTTCATGATGTAAAGGCCCGGCTTCACGTTGCCGTCCATACGGCGGCCAGAGAGGTCATAGACCTTGTCGTTCTGCTCGTCAATGGTAATCTGACGAATGCCCTCGGCAGCCCTCTGGTTATCCACTATGACTTTATACGTCAGGGTAGGATTGATGTGGCAACTGGACAGGTTTACAGACTCGTTGTCTGCAAGGTACTGGATGTAGTTGCTGTCGCAGATGGTTTTCTCCTTGATGTTAATCGTGTACTCACCTGTCTTCAAAGTGACGCCCTCCTGTATCTCCGAGTCGAGAGCCAGACGCACGATGTTGCTGTTTTCAGTCTTCACAAAGTGCCCGCTAGCCTTTACATTTCCGAAATCGTTCTTGATGGTCACGGGCTGTGCGTTTGCAACCAACTCGATAGATGTATCGGCCTTCAGTCTGAAGTTGTTCAGGCTTACATCGGTAACAGGCTGATCTTCTCTTGCTCCGACTCTTCTCAGGTTGTAGTACGTGTCGAAGTCCACTGCCAATTTCGGGTCTTGCGTCACAGTTATCATCTTGACTGCAATTTCCTGTACCTGTTCCTCGCGTCCCATGAAGTTGACCACGAAAGCACCCTTTCCGATGTTCAGGTTGTAGGTGCGGGCGGGAAGGTTGATATACTTCACCTTGAACATATTCTGTTTACCTTCAACCTCATTGATGCTCTTGGCAGTATAAACCTTATCGGTGATAGCATCTATGAGTTTTATCATGGTGGCATCCTTTAGTGTCACCTTGTTGTTAGTGTTGAATGTCAGGGTGATTTCCTCGAGTGTTTCCACTGTGCTGTTGGCTCCCGGTGTCACGGTGTAGTCCACGGCAGGCATTTCAATTTCAATTTCCGACACGACCTCAAATAAAATCGCACTGGTATTAAATGAACCGTAGCTGGCTTCGTTGCGAGGCTCCAGTATAGAGGCCGTGGAAGTGCTTCCGTCCAACGTCATCGTAGCATATTTCCCATTAAGACTGATGCTGATAAACCCGAAGGTCTCTTCATTGGAAACATTCTTAACTATCAGGCGTGACAGTGTAAGGTCATGTGCAGCCTTGTCGTAGGTAAACGACAGGCAATCACCAGAAGAGGGCAGCGTGAGGTACTTATCGTTGACAGCCATCAGTGTTGTCGTGCCATCAGCATTTGCTGTTGCCTTGAATACGGCAGCACCTTGGGCGTCGGCTTGCAGTTTCAGTTTGTTGCCGTCAAGAGCAAAATACGACAAGTCGGTTTTATTGCGCGTTTTCATGCGATAATACTTGCCGCTGGCCGGCTTCTCTATGTTGGTGTCGGCGAGATAGGCTTCAATGGCTGCATTAAACTCGGCGTTCGAGCCCTCTTTAGCATCCACGAGTTTCTTTAATGCCAGGCGCGCAGGACTGTCGGCAGCGGGATAGCCGATACCAGTCCTGGCAAGCAGAGTTTCAGCCCTTTCCAACACGTCGGCCGATGGTACTGCCTTCTCGGTCATGGTATAGGTGGCCGATATCGCCTGTACGGCTGCCGTCTTTCCATTATACATATAGGTGAAAGCACCCTTGTCTATCTGCAAGGTGTATGCGCCTGGAGTGAGGCCGGTGAACGTGATTGCAAACTGGGTGTTGTCCTTCTGTGGCGTGACCGATGTCGGCTGGATAGTCTGATTTAGTTTAATCTTGCCCTTATCGGCCACTGTTACGTTGGTAATGCCAGTGAAGGTCAGCGTCACTTCCAACTTTGTGCCTCCGACCTGTGAACCAGATGCTGGCGACAAAGTATACTGTGCGTCAGGAACGGGATCGGGCGAAGGCTCGCTGGTATCGGCAAGGCGGAAAGCACTGGTAGCCTCGTTGGTAAACACAGCCGTGTTGCCGCTGGTAGTGATGGCCAGCGTGCTGACATTGACCTGCGACATCATCGTAGTGCCATTTTTGCTGCCCGAAATGGTCATCAGTCCGAAAGTGGCCTCTGCGTTGCTGCCCGACACCGGATAGCGTGCCAAGGTCAGGCTGTTGTCCGCAGCACTGAACGCATCGGTCAGGCTTCCTGCGGCTGTAAGCACAGTGAGGAACTTGCCGTTCTTGTTCTCGAATGTGATGGCAGTGCCGCTGACGCCAGCCTTGAAGGCGCCTGCCTTCGAAGCATCGGCACTCAGTGTAGCCGCATCCTGCACATACGCTTTGTTGTTGTTGGCTGCTACGGCTGTGATGCTGTAATATTTACCAGCCGTCGGCAATTGGATGTTGGTCTCGGCTAAGTATGCCTGAATGGCGGCATTGAACACCTCGTCGGTACCCTCTCCGCTGTTTACGAGGCTCTGCAGCGTCTGACGCGACGATGCATTATCAGCAGGATAGCCTATGCCCTTTTTCGACAGCACTTCCTGAGCCTTGGCCAGCACTGCTGCCGATGGTCTCGGCTTATCGGGATCGGGAGTGTAGTTGTTATCCACAGTCATGTATATAACGTTTTCACTTGTGACATGACAATCATGCTTTGGTATAGGATCACCTTTAAGATAATTCTTATAATTGACATCTCCGTAGGCAGCGGGAGGAATAACATAAACATACATTCCAGAAGGAATGGAACCAGTTGTAATGGGTTCGTCAAGTTTCAACTCGATGACACTTGCGTTAGGCAAACCGGGGTCAGTTGTCACCACAAAATGTCCTGTTCTATAACGTTTTGAGGTGTTGTAATGAATAAGTTCAACTTCCTTTGTAGGATCGACTCCGAACTCTGTGTCGTAAGTATAGAATGCCAATTTATTGAGTTCTGTATCCTTAACAGGCTCGTCGGCAGCATGGCTGTCACGCACATAGATATCATATTTCTGGCGTAAATCATATTGGAAATCGTCGCTTGCTTTCACGGTGTAGTGATAGGTCATTTGCTGCACGCTGGCTGTTATCAGATTACCATTAATGGTATATGGGTATGTAAATGCTCCTTTGTCTATAGTCAGGGTATACGTACCAGCCTTCACATCATTGAATTTGATTGTAAACACGTTTGTTGCTGATGATGTCACGCCTTGAGGATGGTATGTCTGTCCATTACCAGACAGTGAAATAAGCGATTTGTTACCAATAGAAATAGAAGTTCCAGAAGGAGGAGTAAACGTTAGTTTCACCTCGCTGAACATTTCTACGGAACTACCGTCTGCCGGATCAACGGAACAAGGCACATCAGGCACGGGAATTTCGCTGTCTTTGGCTTGCTCCATAAAGAATGCACACGTTGTCTGAGCAGAGAACTCAGGTGCTGTAGACGGAAGAGCAAGCGTGTTGTTCAGGCAGTTGACACCAGCATATTTGTTGGATGCAGAAAGGCTCATCAATCCGAAAGTAGCCCTCGGGGTATCACCTGCGGGGAACTTTGCCAGCAAGATGTTGTTGACAGATGAATAATCGTCGGTAATACTTGAAGCAGTAGAACCTGGCAAAACAACGTATTTATTGTCAACGGTCATAAAAGAATAACTGCCGCCCTGGTCTGTTGCCATGAAACATGCTGCATCAGATGCTTGCAAAGAAAGAGAAAGTGCCGTGCCATCATACTTCAAGTAATAGCACTGGCCGTTGGGGGCAACAGCATTAATCTTATAGTAGTGGTTTGTTACAGGCATCTCTATCTCGGTCGAAGATAGATAGTTGGCTATAGCCGTGTTATAGTCAGTTGTAGATGATGTAGCGGTCAGTCCTGCCAAAGCCTCGCGCGCTGCAGCAGTTGCGGATGGATAGCCAACCCCAGAAAAAGCAAGAAGTTGTTGTGCAGTTTGACGCAACTCGTCACTGGCAACGTCTCCTACATTATATGTACATGACGTTACAGGGTTGTAGTATTTGTCGGCTGAGTCATAAACAGTAGCCTCTGGTATTATCAACGTATAGATGTCGGGGGTGGACACCGCATTGTCGAATGTTATCTTGACCGTATTCTCACCCTCCTTCGAGGCATGGCCGTTAATTACAGTGCCACTCTTGCTGGTTAGGGTAACAACCTTGGTGTCATCCACCTTTCCAACACCGGAGGGGAATGTAAGTACCACGTCGTCAAGGCTGGAAACGACACCGGCAGCAGGCGAAATAGAAGAAATCGTGAAAAGATCAAGTGCTTCTACCTCGTAACGAACTGATATTTGATGGAAAGTAGGTGATTGTCCACCATTATAGAACGTTAGTGAAGATGCCGTTCCCTGCCATCTGTAATACTTGATACCATCAACATCGGGGTCTGAATCGCGCTGGAAGTCAGAAGGATTTTCTGGCTTGGGTGTTATATCCTGAAGATATACACCGCCTATGCCATCATAACTTGGCGACTTCACCTCCAAGAGTTGGGCAGTCTCAGGGTTCGCAACAGAGATAATCATGCGAACCGTGGTATTGAAAGTGAGATAAGGAATTCTTCCACCACTGGCATTGTCAGTGATAATCTCTGCACCAATAGGTGAAGAGCCTTTTATAAAACTAATTTTGACATTTCCATCGTCACTACTAAACACCACATCAGTAACACTCACAGAGCCACCCTCATACGGAGAACGAGTAATTGAGGGATGTAGCGATTCCGGATTGTTAAAGTAATACGTATAACTTTTTTGAACGGTTTCAGCCGATAAAGGCAGAAAAATCAAAGAAAGGAGAAAGTACAATAATCTTTTCATACGCCAAAATTCTATTACATTTATTTTGCCTTAAGGAAACAGGCTATTCACCATTTACTCGCTGATCGCGCTGCTTCACACATAAATACCATTTCCCATCGACTTTCACCGGATTAAACATGAAGAATGTCTTGGGAACACCATTCACTTCAGGGTTCTTTTCTTCTGCAAAAACAATCTCGTATTTCACATCATTCAAACCCTCATCGAAGAACTTGTAACTTACCCGTTTATAGTCAAGTACAGGAAACACCTGTAACTGACGGCGAAATCGGAATTCTGCCTCATCGCCAATGAGGGAAACACTCTTCATGGAGTCATCATATTCATAAAGGTTACTAACAACACCATCTATGTCGCCTGCTTTTAATTGCTCCATGCAGTTGTCGCAGAGTTGAAGCATCTCAAGTGTGTCCTGATTGTTCAATCCAATCTGAAACTCGTTTACCTGAGGCGCGGGAATAACAACCTTTTTGTCTTTACATGAACAGATGAAAATAACAGAAAGTAAGAATGAAAATATATATATAGACTTTTTCATTGTTAATGGAATTTAAAAAGAGGAGGCATCCGCTCTTGCGAGATGCCCCCTCTCTATTAAGAGTCAGTTAATTTGTTTAATCCAAGTGAAGGATTAGTGACCCAGTGTACGATTAACCTTCACACGAACGTCGGAGATAAAGCGACCCCAACCGTAGTTGACCTGGATAGGAATAATCAGATCGAAGGTCTCAACGTGCTCACCGTTGTTCTCGTAGTAAACACCACCGAACAGAGCTTTGACATCGTTGTCCTCAGGATCAATACCAAGATCTGCGAGCAGGTCAGCATTCTTACTCTCCTCATTGTAGTAAGTCGGATAAGTGTGAGCCGTAATCAGAGTGGTAAAGTCGATAGTCTGAGTCTGACCGCCAGCCATTGTGCGCAGACGTGCACGGGTAGTTACATCAGAGAGTTTTACGAACTTGTTAGGATCGGTTTGGTTCATGTTGGTCATTACCTTCGAAGGAGTAACGTCGATCGTCACGCTCTTCACATTGTAATAAGCCCACAACCACTGCTGAGCATCGTACATGTAACCATCGGCAGGACCACGCCAGTCATACAGTTTCAACATGTCAACCAGGTAAACATAGTCACCATTGTTCTTAGCATCCTGCAGACCCTTCTCGTTGGTGTCAACGTTGATAGGACGGTTCCAAGATACCCAGAACGAACCTGCGTTCTTATTGTCAGCATCAGCAACATACTCGTTCACATAGATAGCAACGTTACAACTATTCTTGGCAACAACACCAACCATTGCGTGGAGTTCGGTCAGCACATTCTTGTGTTCAGCCTCATAGCCAATAGCGTTCAGAACTTCCTTAGTAACGTCATCATCCGGGTTACGGAAGGTGAGTTCAACATGACCAGTGGTGATGTTCTGATCCAGAGTAGCAATCTCAGTATACACATTACCTACCTTTGCGTAGAGTTTGTCGTTGGTGAACAGACCTGCATTATAGTCAATTGCACAATTGTTCAGAATCTTCTCGTTGTCAGCAGGATTCTCCTTCCACTGATGCTTGTCAGTAGAAATGTACTTACAAATGTACTGATTCCACTTCGTGTCAGAAGCACTGCTCTGCGGAGTGATTGTGTAGGTAACACCAGCCTGAGAGGTAATCGTCGTTGTCTTCGGAACGAAATAGAACTTAGCAGTGTTGTTACGATCATTGTTGTTATAAGCAAGATTATTATAAGAACTGTAACCATTAGTGAAGTTCACCTTGTTACCAGCGAATGTGTTGTAGATATCATTGTTGAACACATTCTTCATACCCTGAGTCGGGAACTGGAACGACAGGCCACCATCAGCCGGGAACTGCGGGTTAAAGAAGATAGCGTCGAAGCCGTCATCTGCGCCAAGAGATGCACTGTTAGCACTGAACCAGTAGTTGATGTTCTTTTCTGTGATACCAGAGGTCGGTATAGCAACACGATCCAACTTAGTTTCAATCTTCACATATACATAGTCAGGCTTGTTGGCAACAGTCTTCTTAGTATAACGAATGTACTTGGTAATGGTCACAGGCAGAGAAGCCTTGTCATGAGTATTGTACTCCAGATCCTCTTCGCTCATCACCCAGATGAACTTATGGTTTGTTGTAGCATTGTTATTGCGGAAGTACCTGAGAGTACCAGGATGCTTCGTCATATCAGCCTTTGTACCATTAGCATCGTCATAGAGCTGAACATCCTCATAAACCAAACCGTCAGAACCAGGAACTGCAGATGTAGTTGTGCTCTTCAGATCGGGTACACCAGGATAAACAACACCAGCGGCAGAAGTGAAGCCATAGAACTCATCGAACTCTTCCTTAGTCATCTGACCAAGTTTCGTGCTGTGCTTACCAGACAGAACGATTTCGTTGAACTGCGACCAGTTGGTCTCCAATACATTACCTGCATTGCAGAGATCGAACTTGAGACTACCAGGTTCGTATGCCAAATCTTCCTTCTCTGTAGGAGTATCAGCAGCCTTACGAGTGATATGAATCAGGATATAACCGTCAAGCACGGGCTTGTCGTCGCTGATGCGCTTTACGAATACGCGAACCAGAGGCTCACGACCTACAGCAGCAAGGTTCTTTTCCTTAATAGTATTACCAGAAGCATCGACATTCCAAGCTTCGATAACACCCTCCTTAGAAACGCCATTGGCATCCTCATCCTTGAACAGGGCGTAGTTACTGTCGATAGTAATGTTACCGTCGATAGAATAGCCTACACGCTGGAACTCATAGTAGAAGCCCCACTTTGCTTCCTCACCGTAAGCCCATGTTCCAGGAACTTTTTTGCTGAGGGTCTTGCAATCGCGTACATAGTGAATTCCAAGGTAGTCACCCAGGCGAATACCCTTTTCGTCATCATACTGCAGTTCAATGTCAGGATATACAGTTGCATCGTTGCAACCAAGAGCCTCGTAAGGATTATCCCAAACGTGAACAGTTCCATCATAGGGGCACTTCTCGTCGAAGTTAATAGTATTCCTATAGAGTTTGTTGGGCTTGTTGTTCCAAATAATTGCCTCAGGCCATACCTTCTCAGGATAAATCATTGCATAGTCAGAAGTAATAAGAGTATCCTTACCACTCTTCACCTGAAGAGCAATGATGTCATCATACTGATAGTTCGAAGTGGTCTTTTCCTCTGTAGCCTTTCCAGGACGTCCATCCTTCTCAGTTGGTGTCGCATGGTTTGCCAAATTCTTCGGGTCGGTAACCTTCAGACCAACGGTAACAATACCATTCTTGACACCAAAGAGTTGTGTGCCATCAGCATATTTGTCGCGAAGCTGAATAGCACCATTATCACCAGCAGTTGAACGCGTGATAACTTCAGCATTACGGCGATTCCAGCCCTGGATATCTTCCCAAGCAATTGTTGCACGTGAAGGATTCATGTGATAATCAACGGGCCATGCAGGACCGAAATAGTCAACAGAGAAACCACTGGCGGGGAACTTCCAGTCACGCAGTTTTGCTAATTTTGCTGCTGCGGTGCCTTTAGCCTCAATAATCTTCTTACCAGCATCCTCGAATCCCTGAGTTGTACGTGCGGGACGGTCTTTGTCCATAGAGTTGGCATCTTCGACAATAGCAGTATCTACTACATAGGGATACTCAATGCTCTCAATACCATCTACATAAAGGCTGGGCACATACACGAGGCTACGCAGAGCCTTTGCCAAAGCGGTAGCGATGGTGTTCAGGTCCTTATTAACAGCATCAACCTGAGTCTCCAGAGTGCTAACACTGGTCTTGAGGGGCTCGAGATCTGACTTGATGGTAGTAATCTCCTGAGCAACAGTCGTGGTCTGACCGGTGGTCATAGCGTTCACCTGAGTCTCAAGGGCACTCAACTTGGTGAGCAGGGCGGTGATGTCGTCCTTAATCTTAGAATAGTCGCCGCTACCATTCGAGAAAGCCTCGAGAGCAGCCTGCTGACCCTTAACGGCGGTCTTCAGTTCAGCAATGTCAGCAACGGCAGAAGCCAACTCAGTGCTCAGAGAGTTGTACTTAGCAGAAAGACCGGCCAAGTCGCTCTGAACTTGAGTAAGACTGGTACTGAGGCTGGACAGATCGCTCTTAATCTCGTTAACCTTCGTATTGAGGGAAGACGAAAGCTGGCTAATCTGGGCAAGAGCCTGATCAGCAGCATTCTGTGCAGAGAGGATGGCAGCGTCCTGAAGATTGTTCACTCTCACCAGATCAGCGATGTCGTTCTTGTTCTGGTTGATAGCGGCCTGCAGGGCTGTTTTGGCTTCATCGATGGCAGACTTCGCAGCAGCCAGAGTAGCCACGTCACCTGCACTGTAACCAGCCTCAACGGCAGTCTTCAGGTCGGCATCGGCCTTCTTGTACGCTTCATCGAGGTTGGTGATGAGTTGCTTGATAGCAGTCTCCTTCTGGTCAACCGTCTGAGAAAGCGAGTTTACCTGTGTCTGTAAGTTGTTGATGTCATCATCGTAATCCTTACAAGACGTCAGAGATGCCGAAGCAATAGCGAGTGCTCCGAGCATCAAAACACCATAAAATTTTCTTTTCATACGATAAATATTAAATTAAACAAACTTTGAATTGAT
>JAEEGL014514640.1_pt1 | contig 10251 bp, 9 predicted proteins | sample 9134231 | NCBI WGS metagenome assembly JAEEGL01 (sample SAMN16246548, study PRJNA631951) | gut metagenome | biome: gut microbiome; feature: rumen; material: fiber-attached | host: Bos | place: Iran: Karaj | collected 2018-10 | reverse complement strand
ATTCAATAGTGGTTTGGATATAGTAGTCGTAGCCAGAGCCTGTGCGAGAGATGCTAGTTTTTTTGATATTCAGGAATCTCTATTAAGCCTGGCAGGTAAGGCCCGCATAAAGAAAAATGGCGGTATTATATGAAGAAAATATTGATTTTTCTTATAAAATTTTATAGGAAGTATTTGTCTCCATTAAAGAGAACAAAATGTCCATATATACCAACTTGTTCGGAGTATGGACTAGAAGCAATAGAAAAGTACGGGGCATTAAAAGGGGGACTTTTAGCCGTTTGGAGAATTATTAGGTGTAATCCTTTTTCAAGCGGAGGGTACGATCCGGTTCCGTGAACTTTTAGAGGAGGTACAATTTGATAGGAGTTTTGTTAACTAAGGACACAGGCAAAATTGTTGGTCCTGTAGCGTGGCTTCTTGGCCATGTTATGAATGGAATTTTCAATGTTCTCAACACTATTGGAATTCCTAATATAGGTCTTGCAATTATAATTTTTACAATTGTTATTTATCTGTGTCTTCTTCCTTTAACTTACAAACAGCAGAAGTTTTCTAAACTTCAGGCTAAGATGAGCCCTGAACTTAAGGCTATTCAGGATAAGTATAAAGGTAAAAAAGATAATGATTCAATGCTTGCTATGCAGGCAGAAACTAAAGAGCTTTATGCTAAATACGGCGTTTCACAGACTGGTAGCTGTCTTCAGCTTATCATTCAGATGCCTATTCTGTTTGCTCTTTACAGAGTAATTAGTAATATTCCTGCATACGTTACAATCGTAAGGAATGCTTTTTATCCTCTTGTAGAGGAACTTCGTACAGCTGATGGAGCTGCTGATTTCTTTCAGACACTTAAGAGCGCTGCTCAGTTTACAAGTAGATTTTCAAATGAACAGTTCACTTCAGGAAATGTAGAATTTGTTGAAAATACATATATTGATATCCTCAATAAGACATCAACAGCAGATTGGGCTAGTATTTCTGAGCACTTCACAAATCTTTCATCTTCTATAGATAAGACTCATAGTGCTCTGAATACATTTAACTCATTCCTTGGACTTAATATAGCTGATAGTCCAATGTATATGATTCAGACTGCATTTGCCAATAAGAATTTCCTTTTATTCTTTGGCGGCGTTATGGTTCCTGTTCTTGCAGCATTTACTCAGTGGGTTAACACTAAGCTTATGCCTCAGAATACTGATCCTAATGCTAAGCTTGATCCTAATGATCCAGCTGCTCAGATGCAGCAGTCTATGAAGACTATGAACATTATGATGCCTCTTATGTCAGCATTTTTCTGTTTGAGTCTTCCTGCAGGTATGGGTGTTTACTGGATTGCCGGTGCTGTGATCAGATCTATTCAGCAGATCGTTATCAATAGACATATTGATAAGACTGATATAGATGCCGAGATTGCCAAGAATACTGAGAAATACAAAAAGAAGATGGAGAAGATGAAATCATCTCCTAATATGAATATGTATGCCAATATGTCTACAAGAAATCTTTCTTCAGTTGCAAGAAAAGAGACTATTACTACTGAAGATGTAGAGAAGAAGGTAGCCAGATCCAGAGAAATATACGAGAAGAATAACATTCGTAAGGATTCTCTTTTAGCCAAGGCAAATATGGTTAAAGATTATAACGAAAACTATACAAAAGAATGATAGGGGAGATTGTAATGGACTTTAGGGAATTTACAGCTAAGAATGTAGATGATGCTATTACAGAAGCTTGTGAACAGCTTATGGTTACAAGCGACAGATTAGAGTATGAAGTAGTTTCAAGCGGTTCAGCAGGATTTCTCGGAATCAATGCTAAGCCAGCTATAATCAAAGCTAGAATTAAAGAGGACAAGCCTGAAGTTAAGGAAGTTGCTCCTAAGACTAATGAAGTTAAGACAGAAACATCTAAGGTTGATACAAAAAGTGAAGCTAAGGAAGTCCCTAAGGCTGAAGCTAAGAAAACATCAGCTGCTGATGGTGATCTGTTTGTTCAGAAAGCTAACGATTTTCTTAAAGATGTCTTTGGCGCTATGAATATGGAAGTTAACGTTAATACTAAATTCATTGCTGAGGATAGTATTCTTGACGTTGAGCTTAGTGGAGCCGAGATGGGCGTTCTCATTGGTAAGAGAGGACAGACTCTGGATTCTCTCCAGTACCTCATTTCACTTGTAGTTAACAAAGAGTCATCTGATTATGTTCATGTTAAGGTTGATACAGAGAACTATAGAGAGAGAAGAAAAGCTACTCTCGAAAATCTTGCCAAGAACATTTCTTATAAGGTTAGAAAGACTAGACAGTCTGTTGCTCTTGAGCCTATGAATCCTTATGAGAGAAGAATTATCCATTCTGCTCTTCAGAATGACAGATATGTTACTACTCATAGTGAAGGTGATGAGCCATTCCGCCGTGTTGTAGTAACTCTCAAGAAATGATAGAATTTCCAAAGTAAGTCTTTGAAATGCTTGTGTTCGTCTGCGTCGTGATTTACTAAAATTCAAAATCGAGGAAAGACCTCCTTTCAACGTTGTTCATAGCAGTCGGTCTTTTCTCGATTTTTCATTTTGTAAATCATCTCCTCGTCGGAGAACTGCACATTTCAAAGACTTATTCTTTTGAAAATGAAACTATTCTTAGTTTATTATTAATAATGATATTTGTTTGGATAACTTTTTTAATACCTCTTACATATTATTATTTTATAAATTTCCTTTTTACCTTTTATTCTTATGATATTATGTAGTTATTATCATGGTTTCTGTTATTTTTATCTATAGGTGAAGTGATGAATTCTGTTCTTAGTAATTATAGTGGTGATACAATTTGCGCTATTGCAACTGCAATGAGTGATGCCGGAATTGGTATCATTAGGGTTAGTGGTGATAGAGCTGTAGAGATTTGTGATAAGATTTATGTTTCTGCAAGTAAGGAGCATAATCTTTTATCTCATAAGCCAAATACCATTACGTATGGTTATATTGTGGATGAGTCTCTTCAGGAAGATAATCAGATTGTCGATGAAGTAATGATTTCATTTATGAAAGCTCCTCATAGTTATACAAGAGAGGATGTTATAGAAATCAATTCTCATGGCGGAATGCTGGTGATGAATCAGATTTTACAGCTTCTTATTAAATCCGGTTGCCGTTTAGCTGAACCTGGAGAGTTCACAAAAAGAGCTTTTTTAAATGGCAGAATTGATCTCACAAAAGCTGAAGCTATTATGGATGTAATAAGTGCTCAGAACAATTTTGCACTTGAGGCATCAAGAAATCAGCTTCAGGGAAAAATTTATAAAAAGATAAAATCCCTTAGAGAGAAGATTATTTATCAGATGGCCTTTATAGAATCTGCTCTAGATGATCCTGAAAATTATGATCTTACCGGATTTTCTGATAAATTAGATATTATTATTTCTGATATTATATCGGAAATTGGACATATGATTGCTACTGCTGATGAAGGCAAAATTAGAAAAGATGGTATTAAAACAGTAATTGTTGGTAAGCCAAATGCCGGTAAATCATCTCTTCTGAATACTCTTACCGGAGATGAGAGAGCTATAGTTACTGATATTGCTGGAACAACCAGAGACATTATTGAAGAAACAGTAAGGCTTGGAGATATCGTTCTGCATCTTATTGATACTGCCGGAATTCGCAATACTGAAGATGTTATCGAAAAAATCGGCGTTGATAAAGCTAAGTCTATGATTCAGGAAGCAGAACTTGTCTTGTATATTCTTGATTCTACAGCAGAAATTGATGATGAAGACAATGATATTATTGACCTTTGCAAGAATAAGAAGACTATAGTTCTTTTAAATAAAGATGATTTAAGTGATGAAATTAAGATAACAGATGATATTGTTCGTATGCGTTTTTCAGATACTTCTAACTATAATTTACCTATTATTAAGACTTCAATGCTCAAAGGAAACGGTATTGATGATCTGAAAAAAGCTGTATCTGATTTATTCTTAAATGGTGAGATTGTTCCTAAACAGGAGCTTTACATAACAAACCTTAGACATAAATCTCTTTTACAAGATAGTTTCGATAGTTTGCAGCTTGTAAGGAATAGTATTGAGCAAGGTTTGTCTGAAGATTTTTATACTGTGGATTTAAATGATGCCTATGCTAGTTTAGGCGAGATAATAGGTGAAGAGGTTGGGGATGATCTTGTTGAAGAAATCTTCTCCAAGTTCTGTATGGGTAAGTGATTTATGATGGATATAAGAGAAAAATATGATGTTGCTGTAATTGGTGCTGGTCACGCCGGATGTGAAGCTGCACTTGCGTGTGCCAGACTTGGACTAGAAACAATTATTTTTACAATGAGTGCTGACAATATTGCATTCATGCCATGTAATCCACATATTGGTGGATCTTCCAAGGGTCATCTTGTTCGTGAGATTGATGCTCTTGGTGGACAGATGGGTAAAGTTATTGATAAAACTTTTCTGCAATCAAAGATGCTTAACACTTCTAAAGGACCTGCTGTACATTCTCTCAGATGTCAGGCTGATAAGATGGAATATTCCAAGGAGATGAAAAGAGTTCTTGAAGCTCAGGAACATTTATCTATCAAGCAGGCTGAAGTTTCTGAAATACTAATGGAAGATTATCAGGTTGATAATGAAGAAGCAGAGTACACCAAAAAAATAGTCGGAGTTAAGATTTTTTCCGGGATTGTTTATGATGTAAAAGCTGTGATTCTTTGTACAGGCACTTATCTAAAAAGCAGGTGTCTTACAGGAGAAGCAATTACTTATAGTGGCCCTAATGGACTACTTCCATCTAATCTATTGTCTCAATCTCTTATCGATGCCGGTATAGAACTTCGCAGATTCAAGACCGGAACACCAGCAAGAATGGATGGTAATACAATTGATTATTCTAAGATGTCAGAGCAATTTGGTGATTCTCCTGTTGTTCCATTTTCTTTTGATACAGATCCTGATGAGGTTCAAAGGCCGCAGGTGTCATGCTGGTTGTCTTATACAAATGAAAAAACACATGAAATAATACGAAATAACATTGATAGGTCACCAATTTATGCCGGAATTATTGAAGGTATTGGTCCCAGGTATTGTCCTTCCATAGAGGATAAAGTTGTTAAGTTTCCTGACCATGAGAGACATCAGGTATTTGTAGAACCTGAGGGAACATATACAAATGAAGTTTATATTGATGGCATGTCATCTTCACTTCCGGAGGACGTTCAGATTGCAATGTATAGAACAGTTCCGGGTCTTGAGAATTGTAAAATTGTAAAAAGTGCTTATGCAATTGAATATGATTGCTTATGTCCTGGACAATTGATGCCTTCTTTGGAAATTAAAAAAATTCATGGACTATTTAGCGCTGGTCAGTTTAATGGAAGTAGCGGTTACGAAGAAGCTGCTGCTCAAGGATTATATGCCGGAATTAATGCAGCAATGCAGATTAAGAATAAACCATATCTGACTATTGATCGCTCGGAAGGATATATTGGTGTTCTTGTAGACGATCTTGTTACTAAAGAAAACCTTGAGCCATACAGAATGATGACATCAAGAGCAGAGTATAGACTTCTTCTCAGACAAGATAATGCAGATATAAGACTTCGTAAAAAAGGTTATGAAGTAGGTCTTATCAGTGAAGACAAATATAACAGGCTTACAGATAAGATAGATAAAATTGCTAAGGAAGTAGAACGTCTTAAGAATACTACTGTTGGTGCTAATGCTACTATTCAGAAATTTATGGAAGATAATGGTAGTTCTCCACTTAAAACAGCTACATCTCTTGCAGAACTAATTTGCAGACCTGAGTTTTCATATGAAACATTAGCCCCTATTGATAAAGAAAGACCTGTTTTATCTAAGGAAGTTATTGAACAAGTTGAGATAACTATCAGATATGAAGGTTATATTAATAGACAGGAAAGACAGGTTGATCAATTTAAGAAGCTTGAAAAGAAACTGATTCCTGCTGATATTGATTATAGTGATGTTTCAAGTTTACGACTTGAGGCAAGACAGAAACTTGAGAAGTTTAGACCTACTAATATAGGACAGGCTTCCAGAATTGGAGGAGTTAATCCTGCTGATGTTTCTGTTTTGTTGATTTACCTTGATTCTATTTATAGAGGAAAAAATAATGAGAAATAAATATTCGCAGATGTTAGAAGATTTAAAATCTTTTAACGTGGAACTAAGTGATAAACAGCTTGAACAGTTTGATAAGTATTATGAATTACTTATTAAATGGAATGAAGTAATGAATTTAACTGCTATTACAGATTTTGATGATGTTTGTAAGCTTCATTTTGTTGATAGTATATCTGCTGTACAATATTTTGATTTCTCTGATAAGGAATACTCCCTTATTGATATAGGTACCGGAGCAGGCTTCCCAGGTATTCCTCTTAAGATAGTTTTTCCTAATTTACATATTACTCTTTTTGATTCTCTTAATAAGAGACTTAAATTCCTGGATGAAGTTATCGATACTCTTGGACTTAATGAGTCAGGTTCTATTATAACTCTGCACGGAAGAGCAGAAGATTATGCTTCTTCTAAATCAAAAGATTCTCTTAGGGAGTCTTTTGATCTTGTAGTATCAAGAGCTGTTGCTAATATGTCTACTCTTTGTGAATATTGTTTACCATATGTTAAGGTTGGTGGTAACTTCATAGCTTATAAAAGTGAAAAAGCTTCTGACGAATTACAGAAAGCAAAAGGAGCAATTCATTTGTTAGGTGGAAAACTTATTAGCTCTGATGAATTTCTTCTTCCTAATACTGATATCAATAGAACTATTTGTATTGTTAATAAGATTGAACCTACTTCAAAAAAGTATCCTCGTAAAGCAGGTGTTCCTTCTAAAGAACCACTTTAATATATATTGTGTTGATAATTTTTTATCGGTGAGAATGTTTCATGTGAAACATTAAATTCTCATTACTAATGATTGTTTCACATGAAACATTGCAGTACTAAATATGGTATTGTTTCATGTGAAACATTACTTTTGTATTAGAATTGTTGAAATAAGACAGAAAATAGTCAGCACAATATATAGTGATTTCATTAAAATCAAAAAATAAAAAGCAGGTTTTAAGCCTTTGTGACATAAAAAGTTTAAAAGAAATACAAAAACTTAGTGTTTAGTTTTAGTTTTGTGCTAAAATCATATTAGTGCTTAATTATGTGGAGGAGAAATGGGTAGAGTAATAGCAATAGCAAATCAGAAGGGAGGAGTCGGTAAAACAACGACTTCTATTAATTTGGCTGCAGCCCTTGCAGAAAAAGGTAAAAAAGTATTAGTTATAGATACTGACCCGCAGGGTAATACGACAAGTGGACTCGGACTAGATAAAAATGAGCTTGATAATACAATTTATGAATTGATGATCGGCGAATGTGATGTTAAAGATGCAATTCATGAAGAGGTCTTTGATAAATTAGATATTATCCCTTCAAATGTTAATCTGGCTGCGGTAGAAATAGAACTTATAGATGCGGAACAGAAGGAATACATTCTAAGAGAATCAATAAAAGAAATCAAAGATAATTATGACTTTATTATTATAGATTGTCCACCTTCACTTAGTATGTTAACTGTAAATGCTATGACAACAGCTAATACTGTACTGGTCCCAATTCAGTGTGAGTATTATGCTTTGGAAGGACTTAGCCAGTTAGTACATACAGTCAATCTTGTTAAAGACAGACTGAATCCTGAACTTGAAATGGAAGGTGTTGTATTTACAATGTTTGATTCAAGAACAAACCTTTCACTTCAGGTAGTAGAGAATGTTAAGGAACATATTCAGGAAAATGTTTATAAAACAATAATTCCTAGAAATATCAGATTGGCAGAAGCGCCAAGTTATGGACTCCCAATAAACATTTATGAGCCTAAGTCAGCTGGTGCAGAAGCATATAGACTTCTTGCAGATGAAGTTATAGATAGAGAATTCTAAAAGCAAATTCTAAATATATAAAATGGGAAACAATAGTTGGAGGAGATAATGGCAACAAAAAGTGTTAAAAGAGGTCTTGGAAAAGGCCTTGATTCAATAATACCTGCAAAGGTAAGTCCTGCTAAAGAAGTTAAAATTGAAGAAAAACATATAGAGGGACAAGTTGAAAAGGTAAATATTACAAAGGTTGAGCCTAACAGAAATCAGCCAAGAAAAACATTTGATGAAGATAAGCTCTTAGAACTTGCTGATTCAATCAAACAATTTGGAATTATAAATCCTCTTATAGTTAAGGATAGAGGAGACCACTATGAAATAGTAGGTGGTGAGAGAAGATGGAGAGCAGCCAAGAAGGCTGGACTTAAGGAAGTTCCTGTTATAATAAAGGATTTGTCTGAACAGGAAATAGCAGAAGTTGCTCTTATAGATAATATTCAGAGAGAAGACATCAATCCTATTGAAGAGGCACTTGCTTATAAGAAATTGATTGATGAATTTGGATATACACAGGATGTAGTTGCTGACAAAGTATCCAAGAGCAGAGTTACGATTACTAACTCACTCAGACTTTTGAAACTGTGTGACAAAGTTAGAGAGATGGTAATTGAAGGTCTGTTATCAACGGGACATGCCAGAGCGCTTATCCCGGTAGAAAATCCTGATGAGCAGTATGAGCTTGCGCAGAAAGTTTTTGATGAAAAACTGAGCGTTAGAGAGACAGAGAAGCTTGTTAAGAATCTTGGAAAGACAACACCTAAGAATAAGAAGAAAGCTCAGAACCAAGAGAGTATAGATGCTGTTTATGGAAGTCTGTCAGAGAAATGTAAGCAGGCTCTTGGAACAAAGGTAGATATTTCATCTAAAGGAGATGGAGTCGGCCTTATCCAAATTGAGTTCTATAACAATGATGATCTCGAGAAAATCATTGAGAGAATATGCAAGGAAAATTAAATAACATTGTTGGGGAGCTAAAATGAACAGTAGTATACTTAGTGCGATAGGATTAGGAAATTTTGATCCGGCAATTATATTTATAGTAATGCTGATACTTCTGATTGTAGCGTTTATACTGATAATCATCCAGTGGAGAAATATTTCCAAGCTTGAGCGTAAATATTCCAAGTTTATGCAGGGCAAGGAAGCGGAATCTCTTGAGGATGAGATTGTAGGTCTTTTCCATGATAACAGAATGATCAGAAGTGAGAATGAGAAAAACAGAAAAGATATCATTGACATAAACAGAAGGTTGAATAACTCGTTCCAGAAAATTGGCCTTGAAAAATATGATGCATTTAGTCAGGGTGGTGGAAAACTTAGTTTTGCCCTGTGTATGCTCGATGAAAAAGATAATGGATTTCTTTTGAATTCAGTTCATAATTCAGATGGGATGAATTATTCATATTCTAAAGAGATTACTTCCGGAGTTGCAGATGTTGAACTTAGCAAAGATGAAAGAAGAGCATTGGAAAAAGCTTTGGAAAGTACAAAAAGATAAAGAATATTAATAAAAATAATAAGAGAAAAAAGAAATCAAAAAAATAAGTTATAATAACAGATGATATTTAATAGATAGCATCTAACAAAAATACCAATAAGGGTACCTACAATTAACAGATACCTGGAAATAAATAAATATTTTGGAGGAGATCAAGATGATCGACATTAAATTTTTACGTGAGAATCCAGATGTAGTAAGAGAAAACATCAAAAAGAAATTTCAGGACGAGAAGCTTCCTCTTGTAGATGAAGTTATCAAACTGGACGAGCAGAGAAGAACAAACCAGCAGGAAGCTGATGAAATTAGAGCTCACAAGAATAAGATTTCCAAAGAAATCGGTGGACTTATGGCACAGGGCAAAAAAGATGAAGCTATGGCCCTCAAGGATGAAGTAGCCAAGGAAGCAAAGAGACTCGAAGAGCTCGAAGAGAATCAGAAAAAGCTTGATGAAGAAGTAACAAATAAAATGATGATCATCCCTCAGATTATTGATGAGTCAGTACCTATCGGTAAGGATGATTCACAGAATGTGGAAATCGAGAAGTTCGGTGAGCCTGTTGTTCCGGATTTTGAGATTCCTTATCATACAGATATTATGGAGTCTTTCAACGGCGTTGATATGGAAGCAGCCGGCCGTGTGGCAGGTAATGGTTTCTATTACCTTATGGGCGATATTGCCAGACTTCACTCAGCAGTTATTTCATATGCCCGTGATTTCATGATTAACAGAGGCTTTACTTATTGCGTGCCTCCTTTCATGATCAGAAGCAACGT
>JAEEGL014179888.1_pt1 | contig 10251 bp, 7 predicted proteins | sample 9134231 | NCBI WGS metagenome assembly JAEEGL01 (sample SAMN16246548, study PRJNA631951) | gut metagenome | biome: gut microbiome; feature: rumen; material: fiber-attached | host: Bos | place: Iran: Karaj | collected 2018-10 | reverse complement strand
CCTGCGACCTCGGCGTCCCGAACGCCGCGCTCCACCAAGCTGAGCCACACCCCGATGAAAAAACTATTCAGTTGAAAAAGATGAAAATCGCGCAACGTCCCGAACGCAGCGCTCTACCAAACTGAGCCACGCCTCGATAAAGATGCTGATGCATGTTAATATGCATCAGCACTGAAAATTGTATTATTTTATCACAAGATTGTCAAATAAATGTATTTTCCTCTGTCTCATCGACAGTCTCATCGATTGTCTTCTCAACAGCCTGTTCATCCGCAGTCTTGGATATTACAGACAAATCCTCCAAATCTTCCCTGAGAATTGTCATCATATCATCTCCAGTAGGGTTCTCCATTCCAGAGATTCTGCGGGCCTGATTGGTAATGATCTCTTCAAAGAGATTACGGATCTCTCTGGCATTAGCAAAGTTCTCGATGTTCTCCATCTTCTTGGCTGTAATAAGAGCTCTGATCTGATGCTTAACATCCTCATCAACCTTGTAATCGTACTTGTCGCAGTTCATGTAGAATATTTGCTCAAGCTCATCGATGCTATAGTCTGAGAAGTCTATATATTTGTTGAATCTGGACTTTAATCCTGGGTTAGACTCTATGAACTTCTTCATAGGCTCTGTGTATCCCGCAACAATCACAACAAAGTCATCACGGTTATCTTCCATAGCCTTTAGGATAGTATCAATTGCTTCCTGACCGAAAGCGTCGTCCTTCTGTGAAAGAGCATATGCCTCATCAATAAAAAGAACTCCACCCTTTGCCTTTTTGATCTGCTCCTGAGTCTTGATAGCTGTCTGTCCTACGTAACCAGCTACAAGTCCTGATCTGTCTACCTCTACAAGCTGTCCCTTTGAAAGAACTCCAATCTGCTTGTAAATCTTGGCTATAATTCTAGCAACTGTGGTCTTACCTGTACCAGGATTACCAGTAAACACAAGGTGTAATGATACTGGAACTGACTTAAGTCCCTGGTCCTGTCTAGCCTTCTGAACCTTAACAAAGGCCGTAAGCTCTTTTACATCATCCTTGATCTTGTCAAGTCCTATGAGCTTATCCAGAGTTTCCATTGGGTCTTCCTCTGGCTCCTGCTCCTTGGGCTCTTCTTCCTGCCTGGGCTTTATGCCGGCAATCTCCGGATCAGACTTAAGAAGATTCTTGGCTTCATCAAGAGCGCTGTTAGCGTTCTTAATTGCATCTCCAAGGGAATCAGCCGCATCTCCTATTGCTTTCTCCTGTTCGATCTTCTCAGGTGTCTTTTCTTTCTCTTTCTCTGGAGTATTTAGCTCGAATTCCTTGTCAAATACAGATCCATCAATGCTGTCAGCATTAACTTCTGATGCTGCTTTGAAAAAATCATCGTAAACATTTCCAAGAAGGTTTCTCTGCATGTTAGTAATCTTATTAAGTGTCTCTAATTCTTTATCTAAATCTTTGTTAGTCATTTAAAAACCAGCCGTTTCTGGTAAGGAACGTTCTATTTGCAACCATTGAATTAATGTCAGCCCCGATTATAGCTGAAGCCTGAGCCTTGTAAGTCTCCTGCTGTGCAGTTCCCATAGCCTTGTAGTAGTTATAAGCCATCTTGGGCGTTCCGTCAAGGTTTTTAAGCCCCTGTGCAATATGGCTCTCCATTTCGTGAGCATTATCAGTTTCCCTAAAGAGGATAAAGCTCTTGATATAAGGATTATTGGCAGCCATTGTATATGCATATACGATAGAAGCGGCCTGAGCATCCTCACCAAATTCAGAAGTATAGCCAATCTCTGTAAGAGCAACGTTGCGGACCTGTCCTGCAGGATTTAAGAACGCTGGCTGGCTTATGTAGTCAGTAAATACATAAATATTCTCCATTGTGATGTACTTACTTGATACATTATTGCTAACGTACTGAGCCTGCTGCTTCCAAGCATATGGGTCAAACAAAGGTGCATTGTATGGATGAATAGAAACTGACCAGTCGATGTTTCCTTCTCTTACCATATAGTAGTTGAATCTATCAAGGAAGTCCTTGGAAAGTGAACATCCAGGATTTGATTTTCTCTGCCATTCCTGGTCAATTGAGTTGTATATTCTGGCATTGGCATTAACTGCCTTGATCTCATTGTAGAAGATTCTAAATGCCTTAACATACTCGCTGACATTGAGCTCAAGATTTGTTGAGTTCATGTAGTACCACTCTGTTCTGGCATTAACCTCATTGCCAATAACCCAGTTATCAACTGTACCGTAGGCACCACCTGAATATCTGTTAGCCAAAAAAGCTGCAATAGCCTTAAGATGCTGAGTTCCGCCATCTTCCTTGGTGTTCATCGCATAGCCTGGGCATACATGTGAATCCCTTGAAAGAGGATGAATAAGATCTGCTCCAGCGGCTGTCTTGTTATTTAAGATTGTAAGTGTAAGCTGGAAATTGTTGCTACGGCAGAAGCCTACAAATGCATCATACTGAGCCAGGCCTGCACTGCTGAAATAATAGTCAACACCATTGTAATTAAACAAGATTGCTCCTGGATCTGTTGCCTGGCAGACAATATCCCCCATGTAGAGGTTGTAAACCATCTGCGCAATACCAAGATCCTTGAATGTTGCTGCGTTTGCATCATTTGGAAGAATACCCTTGATGCCGTGATCATTTCTGGCAACTGTCTTGTAGGCGTTTCCCTCAGGGTTTGTGATGTAGTGTTCATCACTTACCTGGATCATTGATCCTCCGCTCTTTACAGCAACCAGGAACTTTTTAGACAGATTTGATTCTCCTGAATTATATCCAAGAGGAAAAGAAAAAGTGGCATTATTCCCCCTGTCTGCAGAAGCCACGATTTTGCCAACGGTTCCATCCTGATACACTTCATCTGAATACAAATAGAATTTGCCATCATCTGAAGCAGGAACGTTTGAACAGGATACGTTAACCACAACATTGCCGCCCTGGATCACGCAGGATGTGATGCTCACAGGTCTTCCTGCTGCCTCTGATACAAGTCCTGCGCCGCCGGAAACGACATGAGCTCCCTTTATGCCGCAAGCAATCGCTGCCGCCATAGTGACTACAGCGACTACCTTCTTAAACATACTTATACTCTTTTTCACACTCTACCTCCAAAAATAAATTTGTTATCAAGCCCCGATGATTGCATCTGCAAAGCGTTCAAGGCTCTCCTGATCATTTTTATGAAGTGCACTTTTTATTGTAAGACTCTCATCTACAATTGTCACGTTTTTAAGTGTAGAAATCTTCTCAGTCATGAGTTTTACTGTGACCGGAGCCCATGTACCATTCTGTGCCAGTGCAAATACTCTGTTCTGCACTCCAAGAGCATTCATATCTGATAAAAAGCTCTCCATTGGTGGATAAATTCCGTTGTTATAAGTCGGGCACATCAGTACCAGCTTTTTGCAGCGCCATACTTCGCCAATAAGGTATGATACATCTGTTCCTGAAACATCAAATACCTTAATATCAGCATTTGCCTTTTCCCTGATGCATGAAGCAAGGGCCTGTGCAGCACTTGCAGTGTGTCCATATAAACTTCCGTATATAACTGCAATATCGTCAGTCTCTGGTTCGTAGGTGCTCCACTTCTGGTACTTATCGATAAACCAGGCAATATCCTTTCTCCATACTGGTCCGTGAAGAGGAAGGATCATCTGAATATCAAGCCCTGCTGCCTTCTTTAGCACAGCCTGAACCTGCATACCATATTTTCCAACAATATTTGCATAATATCTTCTTGCTGAATCCAGAAAATCTTTTTCAAAATCATACTCATCGCTAAAGATTCCGCCATCAAGTGCGCCAAAGGTTCCAAAAGCATCGGCGCTTAGAAGAGCCTTACTAGCTGTATCATAAGCAAACATAACCTCTGGCCAATGCACCATAGGTGCGTTTACAAACTGGAAGGTATGTTTTCCAGTAGAAAGAGTATCTCCCTCTTTTACTTCTAGTTTGTTATAAGAAGCTGATTCAGGGAAGAACTGCTCCATAAAGGTAAATGTCTTGGCATTACCAACGATTGTTACCTCTGGGAAAAGACCTGCCACAAGGCTTATAAGTGAGCAGTGATCAGGTTCCATATGAAGAACCACAAGATAATCCAGCTTTCTTCCCTCAAGACTATCCTTTAAATTTTCAAGATACTGATCTGACACTGTAATATCTGCTGTGTCAAAAACAGCTGTCTTTTCATCATCAATAAAATAGCTGTTGTATGATACTCCCTCTGGTATAGGAAAAATATTTTCAAAGCGCTCAAGTCTCTTGTCGCTTCCACCAATCCAGAATATTCCGTCCGTAATCTTTTTTACGCCCTTCACAATTCCACCTCCGCCAATTTATTTTTTCAACATTATCAATATTTTCTCACATTATAGACTTAAATAAAACCTTACTTATTCTTAAATTCAAGAATTGTTTTTTCCACAACCTTTATGTCTATAGGCTTTGTTACATGTGCGTTCATTCCAGCATCAAAAGCTAGCTGTACATCATCTGCATATGCATTGGCCGTCATGGCTATAATAGGGATTCTCTGTGACCAGTCTGTACCAAGGGCCCTGATAGCTGCTGCCGCTTCATAGCCATTCATTACAGGCATCTGGATATCCATTAGGATCATGTCGTAGTCTCCCTCATTGGCTGCCTTGAACATATCCACAACTTCCTGACCATTACATCCTCTAGTGACCTTGGCTCCGCACATATCCATAAGTTCTGTAAGAATATCCGCATTAATATCATTATCTTCTGCTGCCAGGAATTTCATTCCCTCAAGAGGATTCTTTTCCTCTTCTTTGACTTCATTGAGCTTTGTAATATCTTCTATAGCCTGTCTCAGATTGACTTTAAATACTGGCTTTTGAAGTACCTCATTGCAGCCAGCTTCTCTTATTTTATCCGCTAGTTTCTCATAGTTATCCACAACTGCAATGATAAGACTGTTATTTCGTTTGTCTTTTCCACGTATATTCTTTATTAGCTCAACAATATCTATATCTTCTATTGTCTCATCAACAAGAATAAGATCATAATTCTTATTCTCCGCTGCCTTACTGTCTATCATCTTTAGAGCATCAAAGCCCGAATATGCACAATCTGCAGAAAAAGCTTCCTTCTCATAGGCTTTTTTATGCTTGGCATCCTCTTCCATATCACTGTTAATAACAAGCATAGAGTGCATTCCATGAGCGCTCCAGAAATCCACATCCTTACTTTCCACAGCCTTGAGCCTTAAGTTTACTGTGAAGGTACTTCCCTTTCCCTCCTCAGATTCAACTCTGATAGTTCCGCCCATAAGCTCTACAAGACTCTTTGTGATAGCCATTCCTAGCCCTGTTCCCTGGATAGTCTTGGTTGCACCCTTCTCCTCTCTTGAGAATGCATCAAATATCTTATCCTTGTACTCTGCCTTCATTCCCATTCCATTGTCTTTTACTACAAAGGTCACATTCTGGAATCCTTCTGAAGAAGAAGCAGACTCACTTATATTAAATTCAATCTTTCCGCCTTCCTGCGTGTACTTTATAGCATTTCCAAGGATATTCATAAGGATCTCATTTATCCTCTTCTTATCTCCCATGAATATCTCATGCTGCATAGTACCAACAGTTACCACGTACTCCTGATTCTTGGCCTTTGCCTGGAAGCTTATAACGGAGTTTATCTCCTCCAGTAATAGTCCCAGTGGAAGCTCAGCTATATCAAGGGTGGTCTTACCGCTTTCAATCTTGCTCATGTCAAGAACATCATTTAGAAGTGACAAAAGATTCTGTGAAGCAAGGCTGATCTTGTGGGTATATTCTTTTACCTTATCAGGATCATCTGAATGCTTGTCAATAAGGAGGTTAAAGCCTGTAATAGCATTCATAGGTGTCCTGAAATCATGGGACATGTTAGCCAAAAAGCTAGTCTTAGCCTTATTAGCAGTTTCTGCTGCGCTAAGTGCTTCCTGAAGTTGGTGATTTCTCTTGAATTCCTGGGTTCTGTCATAGAGCGCCAGAGCAATTCTCTTTCCACCATCATCTATTGTACATACTATAATTCCTCTGTAATACAGGCGGTCACCGGTCTTTTCATTTTTAAACACAATCTCATCCAGTATTATTTCTTCGCCTTTATTACGGCAATTTTCTATGATGCTTTCAAATGTATCGTATTTGTCCTCTTCTATAAGGTGTGCCTTCTCTATATTCCTTATATCATCCTGGATTTCAGTTAATGGTACACCAAGAACATCCTCCACATTTGCTGTTACAAAACTTGGTTTCATGCTGTCTTCATCTATGATTGCCAGAATATCATTATTTTTTTCAACCACAAAATCAAACAACCATTCTCTATAGTGAATATCATTTTCCTTCATCTGAAGGTCTTCTTCGTTACGTCTATTGATTTCCTCAACCATCTCTCTTAGCTGGCCTGCCATTCCTACCATCGCAGTAGAAAGCTTACCAATCTCATCAGGAGTTCCGTCCTTGTCCGTCACTGTAAAATTGCCTTTTCTGATCTGACCAGCTATTTCATTTAGATTCTTTATCCTGCGACTTAACTTTTCTGAATAAATTGATGCAACTACAAATGACAGCATAAACAATATCGCTGCTATCACAACGTCTGACATTAGAATTGATACTACATCTGACGTGATCTCATTTTTATCTACATAGTAAAAGAGCTTCCAGCCATTAGTCAGTTTCCCTGAGGAGGCCATAAAATAATCGTTCGTATTTATGAACTGATTGTCCATGAAATCAAGTCCGTATCCCATTGCAACCTGGCATATTTCTGTATCAAGCTTTTTAGAAGCTATAGCTTTATGTATTATGATATTTCTGTTTTCATCTACAATAAGAACACCGTTTTCAAGATATCCTGCGTGATTTATAAGGGAAAAGAACTCATTATTGCTTATCTTTACTACCACCATACCAACAATCTTTGAGGAAGTGGCTATATCTACAAGTGCCTTTATCGCATAAACCCCTCCGGCGTCGTCAGTTACCCACATTATGCTATAGTCATTTCGACAAAGGTCATACCATTTTTTCTCATGCTCAGATGCAGGCTTTTTTAAAAAATCTCCAAGATGATCAGCAGGAATAAGCTCTGAATACACAATAATTGACTCGATACTGCTATCACTACTAAGGTAGTACCAGATAAGAGGTTCGATATTTATATTTAGCTCGTCAGATAAAGCATAGGGATCACTGCTTGCATGCTCAAGTGTTTCTCTTAATCGCTCTTCAAAAGTTAAGAAGTTTATGACGTCATCTTCTCTTTTGCAATTGCTCTCCAGACCATTAGAGATAACTTCTGTATCTCCCTGCATGGCTATCTGAGTCTGCTGGATAAGGTTATTTGTAGCTACTACATACATATAAATGCCCAGTATCACGATAGGCACCACAATAAGCACAGCTATGATTGCTCTAAACTGCGTCTTTATACTAAAGCTCCATCGACTTTGTTTTTTTGCACTCATAAAAACGACCTCTTAGTTTTCTTTGAAAATACTGCCAGCCCTATCATCAATCGACTTAAAAGCTGTATCAAGACTCTTATCACCCATTACAACTCTCTGAAGTTCCTCGCCAAAAACTTCATATATTTCACTGCTGTGATCTCCCCAGCTATACCATGGCATTATCATTCTCCCTGCATCTTCCAAAGGCCTAATGGTATCAAATTCATCCGGATTATCAAAAATAACCCCTTTTAGATATGTCTGGCTTCCTTGCCTATCCTGCCACAAGGCTCTCTGTCCATTTTCTGTAGAAATAGATTCAACTACCGCCTTGGCAATTTCCTTATTAGGCGCATAGCTGTTTACTGCAAAGCCGCAATTACATCCCCCAATAAGAGCTGCCCTTCCCACAAAATCGCTATAAACAGCCATAGTTCCCAACTTTATATTTGGATTTGCTTCGACTATCCTGTTGTAGTCATATAATCCGCCCATGTACATGAAGCTTTCTCCAGCTGCAAATTCCTCTATTGCTGCAGCTTCATCCATAATGCACATCTGTCTTGTGTAAACATTATGTATGCATAGTTCCTGCCACTTTGACATATAAGGTCTTACTTCTTCATAAAATGACGCTCTGCCATAAGCCAGACGTCCTCCAAATTTCTTGCCTTCATTTGAGGTAAAATACCCCGAAGCCAAAAGAGCCAAAGCAGTATCAGCAACTTTTTCTGTGTCCTTTAACCCTGCCGACATAGGCTTTATGCCCATTTCATAGTTCATAAAGTCGCACAGTTCCACAAAGCTTTTAAAGGAAACCGGAAGCTTTTGCCCACTTTGATCTAGTATTTCTTTATTGTAAAAAATACACTGAAAATCGCTTGTGCAGGGAACAGCGTAAACCTCATTTCCATACATAAAGGCATTGCGACCTTCGTCCCTAAAATCCTGACAATACTCGGACAGATCTTCTATATACCTGTTCTTTGCATGCTTTTTAGCCATGGTGGGTGTCATCATGACAATGCTTGTGGCAGTCTTTGAAGCCAGTTCAGCATCTATTATTGGTTCGTAGCTGTTTTTAGATATATATTTGTATTCAAATGTATAATCCGGGTATTCTTCGGCTAGAAAAGCCATTAGATTTTTGACACAGGACTCATCGAGCCATCCTGATATCTGCACAGTTTTATCTGGGTCAAAGAATTTGAGTTCCTCAGATATACTGTTCTCATAGTCTTCTAAAATGTGCGCACCTTCCTCAAAGCGTACATAAGGATCTCCACATCCTGATAGTACACCAACTAAAAGCACGCAAATGCTGGTCAAAACAGAAAAGATATTTCTAACTTTTTTTGCTATCATATGCCCCTCAATAAGCACATTTTTAACTAGTTATCTTATCAATACCTTCTTGATTTCCCCAACGTAAATTACATAATCCGCTATTTCTTTTTCCTCTACCTCTGGGAGAATGCTCTTTACAAATCCATCCACACCAATCTCTTTCCTATAGAGCACTCTACATATAATAACATTGCTGGCTTCCTCAATAAGTGGAACCCCCTGATAATATCCCACATTGAGTCTTGCACCCTTTATTTTGTCCTCATCCCTGCCTGAAACGGCTACGAGGTACTTCATAGCACCTCTATATTGCTCATTATCTAAAAAGCTAAGCGAGTATTCGCCGGAAGCATCAATGAGTTCCTTGGTGTATCTGTCTTTCCTGACGCAAATAAAAGTGACGCGTTTCCCCCACATCTGGCCAACTCCACCGTTTGAAGCTGCTGTAGTGTTGACCTTTGTTCCGTCTCCTGCAGTTACAAGAAATCTTCTGCCGCTAAAGACATAAGCGCCCTGCTCAACTTCTTCCGGGTTAAAGTCCTGAAATACTCGCATATACACCTCCAGAAACAAAGAAAACATCAGAAATCTCTGATCTTATCGTCCTCTGTAAGACCTGTGTTTTCAATTTTAGTTATCGTTATTTTATAACTATAATTATCGCTTACTTTTATAGTAACACGGTCTCCTACTTTATGTCCAAGTAATTGTTTTCCAAGTGGTGATTCTATACTAATAAGACCTTTTAGGGAATTCTGACGCATTGTTGTAACAATCTTGTAGGTTTCATCAACATCATCTTCCTCAACATGTACAGTAACTGTCTTATTCATTCCGACCTGATCTTCTGTAGTGTTGTCATCAATAACCTTGGCGGTCTTTATCATTCTCTCTAAAAAGCGGATACGGCTTTCATTCTGATTCTTGGCCTTTTTAGCTGCGTAATATTCAAAGTTCTCAGACAAATCTCCCTGAGCTCTTGCTTCCTTGACATGCTCTAAAAGCTCTTTTCTCACAACGATCTTGCGGTGCTCGATCTCTGCCTCCATATCCTCAATATCTTTACGTGTTAATTCGTTGTTCATGCGATACGCCCCCTAAAAATTAAAGGGCGAAGCCATTCGGCCTCGCCCCAATTTGATCTAGTTCTGATCGAATCAAGCCTTTCCAACTGATCCGAAGAGTTCCATCTTCTCCTTAACTGTAGCCTTGATAGCTTCAGCGCCTGGAGCAAGAAGCTTACGAGGATCAAATCCCTTACCCTCAAGGTCCTTACCAGCCTCAACATACTTACGTGTAGCTTCTGCGAATGAAAGCTGGCACTCAGTATTAACGTTGATCTTGGATACACCAAGAGAAATCGCTTTCTTGATCATATCTGCAGGAATTCCTGTGCCGCCGTGAAGAACCAGAGGCATAACTCCTGTCTT
>JAEEGL013900553.1_pt1 | contig 10251 bp, 1 predicted proteins | sample 9134231 | NCBI WGS metagenome assembly JAEEGL01 (sample SAMN16246548, study PRJNA631951) | gut metagenome | biome: gut microbiome; feature: rumen; material: fiber-attached | host: Bos | place: Iran: Karaj | collected 2018-10 | reverse complement strand
GGCAAGGGCAACCGCTTTATTCGCTGCCGTGCCTGGCACAACAGCGATGATGGATGGGATCTCTACGAGACCGACTTTGACGTAGTGCTGGCTGAGTGCTGGCAGTGGGAGTCGGGCAAGGCCGCAGACCATACGTGGGTAAAGGACTACATTACGAAGTCGGGCAGCATGTCGTTCTCAGGCAACGGCAATGGCATCAAACTTGGCGGCAACGGCACAGGCGGTTCATCGAAGGGAATACACTATACCTTCAACTGCATAGCCTTCGGCAACAATAGCAGCTCGTCGGTGAAGGGCTTCGACTGCAACAGCCACAAGGATGGTCATGTGCTTGTGGGCTGTCTGGCCTTCAACAACAGCTACGACTATATGTTTGAGAGCGGCGGCTCTGACGCTAACACCAAGTACTATAACAATGTGTGCCTTGGCCGACAGGAAATCAGCGTAGGCTACGATGACTATAATGCCATAGCCGTAGAGATGTCGAAGAACGGATGGACGAACCACCTCGTTACCAGTGTAAGTCAGGATGACTACATATCGCTTGATGAGGATGAGGCCATAAAGCCACGCGATATCTATGGCGGACTGCCTCGAAAGTTCGGGCGTTTAGCTTACGACAGCAACATGATTGATGCCGGAAACGCCACGTTTGAAGAGTCGATGGAGGTATGGCAACAGCTGGTAAGCGACTTCCCCTTCCTGCAGCGTACCGTCAAAGGCAATGCACGTGACATCGGCCCATATGAGAGTTCATACAGCAACGCCACCAACATCGCTATAACCACAGTCAAGGGGGCTCCTGCTAACACTTCATGCAAAAAGGTAATACGCAACGCTCGCATCATGATAGAGAAAAACGGTCACTGCTATAATACCAAAGGGCAAAAGATGATGCCATAAAGCACACGGTTTTAAATCGTTCCAAATATTTTGTTTTTTCTATCAAAGATAGAATGATTTGAGAAAAAATAGTTGGAATTACAAAAAAACTATTATCTTTGCAAAATTATTTTAAAAATACGATGCAATATATTAAATAGTAAATTAACACAATTACAATTATGAAAAAAATGATGAACTGGATGTTTGCCGCCATCCTTCTTTGCGGCTTAAGCTTGGTGATTACTTCATGTGGAAGTGATGACGATGATGACAGCATCAAGGACCCTCAAACAACGCCTAACACCTATGAGGTGAACATTACGGCTGTTCTGCCACAAATTGCTGCACAGATTTTCAGTCTGGAAGTGGAATATACCGATGCTGAAGGTAAAACTCATACTGCCACAGTGAAAGCTGGTGACCAGACAGAGCCTATGACAACGGAAGCAAAGGTTCGTTTTGACAATGCAAAGGAATTTGCCATTGGTTTTCAGAATATGAATGAAGAACAGAAGAAGGTTTTCGACAATCTTATTGTAAAGAATTTCAAGATGACTGTTCCTTCTGGTAAGAGCTATAGCTTTAAAAGCACGATGAAAGCTGTGTCGCCCCTCCCACGGTTTGAAACGGAGACTTTCGACTACCTGGCTCCTATTGTGTTTTCTACTGCCAAGATTATTTCGGGCAACACTCCAAGCGGTTCAACTTTTAAGGAGAAGTTGGGAATGTCGGTTAAACTCTCTATAGAAAGTGCCGAAATAGAGGCCTTCTCAAAGTTATATGACAGTTCAAGCGCAGGTGAAGGCTCGCAGAAGATGGATTAACACCATTCCATGAGCCTTTTCCTTTAAATCAGGATTTCCTCCCACGAACCTTTTCCGTACAAGCCAGGTGCCTGTATCCATGAAACGTAGAACAAAAGATGAACATTATGAAGAAAGAAGTGCTAAAACAAGCTTGTGACAAGCTATGCAGCCAATGGGCAAGTAACGTTTCGTTACGAATGATGGCAGTGTTGATGCTTGTACTGATGGTGCTGACACCTAAGATGGCAAAGGCCGATATAGGTAGGTTCGACAACGAGAAGGCATCGTTCAGTTGGTATAGTAACTCGCCTGGATGCATGCACTTTAGCCTCTTGATAGGAACGCAGGCCAGTAGCTTCGTTCTCTCACCTCAGCATCAGTTGAAATCGGCTGTATTCAAACTGGTGGATGAACAGGGGGTAATGACGAATCTGTTCTATTTCAATTATATTGTTTCTGGGAGTACTGAATATTATGCTTGTGACGGTGCGAATTATCTTCGTGATGAGTCGGCACTGTTTCTGACCAACGACTACAGTATTTCACCACGTAGACACATTGGCAGCACTGTGGGAGTGCTGCCCAAGAAGGATGCTGCAGGATACGGATATGTTGAGTTGGATTGGTTCTATCCGCCACGTTTAGCTGGTAAGAAAATGAAGTTGCGCGTGGATGGAACCATCGAAGAGGCTGCCACTGGTGGAAAGTACGCTTACAGTAGGGAAATTGGTACCATTGAGTTTGACGATATCAATTTCGATACCTATAATATGATACCAGGCACGGAGAGTGACGAGAAGGGTATGCTGAAGATTCCCTTCTCGTGCGTTCGTCCTGTAAACTGGGTAGAGGTAAGCTATACCAACGAGCTTGGCGTTAAGAAGAACCTGCCTCGCGTTGAGATGAAAAAGAATACCTACGCGGGCTTCATTCTCGTTCCTGCTATTGAGGAACACCACGACATGATGATAACCGCCAACGTGCAAGCAAGCTCGTGGACAGACAACCCTGTGGGCTACGACTATCCGTCAGAGGTGAATGGAAACATTACCGTAACCTACGATTCGAAGAATGATGTGGTGATGCACAACCCACGCAACCTGAAGACTGAGCTGCTGCGCTATTCGGACACCAATGTAAAGGATGCAGGTGTGATGCAGTTGCAGTGGGAAGTGAAGAACCCAAAATACACCGATGCAATTGAGGGCGACCAGTTTAACGTGTTGCGCACGCTGACAGGTAGGATGGAGGACTTGGAGCAGATAGGTACGGTAATGGTGGACGAAGATCTGTCGACCTACACATTCAGGGATGAGACCCTGACGAGTGCCCTTACGGAAGATATGCTCAAGAACACGCAGCTACCAGTGACCTACGTGGTTGTTCGCACCTCGGCACAGCAGTTGTGGGGCGTGGAAAATAACGCAGCATCGGCTTACAATACTTACATGCTCGACTACCTGCACCTGCTACGCATATTCAACTACAAAGCCCAATGGGAAGACAAGATGGCCCGAACGGTGAAGGTGAGCTGGGATTATGCCAACGAATACGGTGCCGTTTGGGACAATCGTGCCAAGATGACGCTGCTTGTAACCTCTACCAATCGTGCAGGTGCACAGGTTGACTCTATTGCCTACACACTTACTGCCGACGAGATGACGGCTCGCAGCAAGGTGGTACAGCTCAACCGCTCATGTGTAGATTATAAGATTCAGGTCTATGTAGAGCGTGGCTCTTCACCACTTCCGTTTGAAACAAGGAACGTGGTGTTTGAGATAGCTTCGACTACCGACTGGAACACCTTTGCCGAGATGGTGCAGAATGATAATGCCCAGAACGACATTAATGTGCTGCTCACGGCAGATATTACCGTAACAACCCCTGTTGGAAAGAACTATGCAAGGCGTTATCGTGGTACTTTCGACGGTAACGGGCATACGATCACCTACAATGTTGTAGACAATAGCATCTACGGCACAGCTCTTTTCAACAATGTTGGCAATGCGGTTATTCGCAACCTGCATGTGGCAGGCTCCATCAAGAGCAAGAGTAATGTGGCAGGACTGATTGCCAACATTGATGGCGATAGCAATGTGCTGATTGAAAGTTGTAGGGTGTCGGCAACCCTTACTGCTACTGATGACTCGGACAATCATATAGGCGGTTTCGTGAGCAGCATCAATGCAAACAAACTCACGCTTCGTCACTGTCTGTTCGACGGTAGCATAGAAGGTGACAACGCCTCGGGTAATGGCGGATTCGTAGGTTACAGCAACTCCACCATTATTATTGAGAACAGTCTTTTTGCTCCCACCCACATTGGTACGAAGAGCGATGATTGCCGTACGTGGGCTCGCATGAACAACGATGACTTGCTAACCGTTACCAACAGCTACAGCACCACCACCTACGGACAGGATAATCTGAATGTGAGCAGCTATGTGGGTGGTAAGACTGCCGACGAGCTATTGGAACTGCTGGGATTCAGCTTCTGGGTGAAGAATAGCGAAGGCAAGACGGTGCCCCTTACCGTGAAAGGATACTCACCCCAGGCCAATCTTCCTCTGTTGATACGGTCGTACGACGACTGGATGACCTTCGAGAGCCAGGTACGTAAGGCTGGTGGTGCCTATGATGTGAATGCCGTTCTGATGGCCGACATCACCACAAACGAAGCTATCGGATGGGAAGATTTCTATCCCTTCAGAGGCACTTTCGATGGCAACGGTCATACGTTGAGCGTGAACATTGATAATGCTTCTGCCCAAGGTGCTGCGCCCTTCAGGTATGTCACAGGCAATGTTACCTTCAAGGACTTGCATGTGAAGGGCGTTGTAAAGGGCGGACTTTATGCATCTGGCCTTGTGGGCTGTGTAGTTAGCAAGCCCACGGTGAATATCGAAAGGGTGCGTGTATCGGTACAGGTTGAGACCAATACCAAAAGCGCTGCAGGCTTCTTGGGAAATTCGGACAATGCTGTTGTAACTGTAAGCGACTGCTTGTTCGATGGCAAGATAACTGCATCTGTAAGCGGTTCGAAGGTGGGATCCATCTGCGGATGGGGTGGTGAAGGCCGATGGACCATGCATCGCGTATTCGAAGACGGTACCTATAGTGCTGGTAGCAAAGGCTTCTCGTACGACAGCTATGACAGTAAATGGTGGGGAACCAACAGCAGGAGTACCAACCTGTGGTCAACCCACAATTGGAACGAGATGCCAGACGAAGCCCACAAGAACGTTGAAGACCAGCAAATGGTGGTTAACATGATGAATGCTGAAAAGGCGGGCTCATGGTATCTGGCTGAAGGTAAGGCCGTACCCAAGACGTCTGACAACGACTTCTATTACGAGAACCTGGGTCACATTGACCAGAACTCGCTTGCCATCAGGACAATGGATAGCTCCGTGATACTGACGTGGAGCAACGTTGGCGACGAACCAGTGGACTATTATGAGGTGTGGCGCAGCGACGTGCAGGATGCTGACAACTTCCAGCGCATTGCCACCCAGCTGGCTGAGATGGAATATGAGGACAAGACCACATCGCCCGTACACCAGTACTGGTACTACGTACGTGGCGTGAGCAACTGCGAGGGTACGAAGTACGACGACACCAAGAAGGTGAAGGGCAATTGCTCGCAGACGGGTACGGTGTCAGGTCACTTCACCTTTGCCGATGGCACAGGCATACCCGATGTGAAGGTGTTGACTACACTGGCAAACAATATTATTGTAGCGAACACTACCGATGAGAACGGTTACTTCATTATCAAAGACCTGCCTTACGTGAACGGTACTGCCACTTCGTACGACATTTCAGTGAACCTGAACGGCTACGACGGCACCAAGACCATTACCTTTGGCACCAAGCCGGGTGAGAACATTGTGAACAACGTGGAACTGGTGATGGAGAAAAGCGTTAAGCTGTCGGGATATGTGCAGTATAACGGTACCAGCATACCCGTGCAAGGTGTGTCGTTTATCGTTGACAAACGTGAGGTACACAGTGCTGCAGGCAAGATTGTGACTGACCATGAGGGTAAGTTCACCTTCCGCATGCTGCCTGGCGATCATACCATACGTGCCGTGAAGGATGGGCATACTTTCTTCCGTGGTGGCTACTATCACGAGAAAGACAGCGATGCCGACAAGGATACCATCTACAACTTTAATGTAGATAAGGCAGGGCTAATGTTCTACGACGATACCCGTGTGAAACTGATAGGTCGTGTGGTAGGAGGTAAGGAGCAGGGAGAGATGCCACTTGGCAACTCACTGTCGAAGAACAACTTGGGCGACGACCTGCAGCTGGTGCTTTCGTTGGAGGGTGACAATGCTTCGCGACTGGTGTGGGACCCGTTAGACCGCAACAAGAAAGAGCGCGATGAGGTGTTCACACACGCTGACCATGATAAGAAATACAACTACCAGACAAAGGTGCACACCACACTGAACCGCATGGTGGTGACGCCCGATGTGCATACAGGCGAGTATGAGGCGCTGCTGCCACCAGTGAAGTGGAAGATACAGCAGATAACCGCCAAGGGCTATGCCACCCTGTTCCAAGACGGACAGGTGGGCGACGTGATAGACCTTACCGACTCGCTGACCCTGCACAGAGATACCATACAAGGATTGTGGAAGAATGCTGAGATGGAAGAGGTGAATACTGCTGTAGTGGAATACAATGCCCAGTACAGCCGCATCTACCACTCGCCCGTGCTCATTGAGTATAAGCAGCATAGCTTCGATCCGTTCCCGTACTTCGGCGATCGTTACTACAACTTCAAGAACGTAACGGGCGACAAGCAGAAATTGGCTTTGGCCTATGGCGTGCGTAAAGAGGGTTGGCCTGGGGGCAAGAAAGACTCGCTCGATACTAAGTACACCTTTGGATATCCCGTGTTCAGTGTAGATAGGAAGTACGCTATTAAGATTGCGGTAGTAGAGAAATACTACTATAACAACAATACCAAGAGCGACACCATTGATGTGATTCGACTCAGTGGCGGCGAGGTGGCCATTCACAATGGCATGATCAGCTCTACCCATAAGGATGTGGTACAGCTCGACAGCGTGGGTGAAGCCCTCTACACGATGGAGGCAGCCCAGACACCTTACCTCCTGACGGGTGAGGATGCCCTGCGCACAGTGACAATGACACTGGAGATGGACGGTACGCACTATGAGGCCGCACCGCTGCGTGCATACGTATTTAATGTGCAGACACGCCAAGGGGCAAAGGATATTATGAGCTATTCTGTACCACAGTTGCTCGACATTCTGCGTGACCCGCCAGGAGGCACTTCGAAAGCTACCATTAGCAAAGGCTCTTCATTGAAGTACAACTACACAATGGATATGAAGTGGGAGGCTGGTGCTTCTATTGGCCTTTCAGTTGGCTGGGGCCTGAACACCTTCACCGGCTTGGTTGCTGCACCAATGGGTACTGGTGGCGTAGGTGGCTTCAACAATGGCACTTCCAGCCAAGTAGGTACTTCGCTCGACTTTGTATGGTCGGGTAGTGGACAGCGTGCTTTCTCCTATACGATGACTTTCAATGAGGACATCTCAACCAGTTCGGAGAAGTCGATGGTGGGTGCCGATGCCGACTTGTATATGGGTGTGGAGCAGAACATCGTGGTGAAGCCTGGTACAGCTATCCGTGCCATTCCCGACAGCGTGTTCCGCCAGATGGAAGGTCAGCTGAAGTCGGGGCGTACAGTAGAGATTGCCCAAGGCTTTGACGATATGGGTAAGAAGCTGCACCTGGTTCGCGACGAGGTTGTTACCTACGGTCCTGCCATCACTTCTAACTTCATCCACTCGCAGAGCTACATTCTGAAACAGCTATTGCCACAGTTGGAGAACCAATGCCTGTCGCTGCTGTTCACCGGCTCGAAGGAAGAGGCACAGCAGCGTGCCGATGCTACAGGCGAGGTGGTGTATTGGTCGAGTGTAGGAAAGGACGATGAGAACTTCGGCGTTGCACACGAGGTGATTGTACCCAAAGGTACGGAACCGACCAAGGTGGACGAGGTGAATCACTACCACAACATCATGCTGAAGTGGATGGAGATGATAGGTCGCAACGAGCAGGAGAAGCTACGCGCTAACGACTTGGTGAAGAACATCAGTCTGGACGGCGGTGGCTCACTGAGCTATAGCGAGTCGTTCACCAGCGACTATTCGCAGATGAGCTCTACAGTAAGTCCGTTCGAGGGTGCATCGGGCAAGTATTTCGACGATGGAGAGAATGCTGGCACAAGTGTGTTGTCGTTACTGGGACCTGTAGTATCAAAACTGCTGAAAGGCGTATTGAAGGGTAAGGTCGGAGGTACAGAAGGCAGTACAAGCGACAAGGGCGACAATAAAGTGGAGGTGAAGGCCGTAGGCATTGCCATTAACATTACAATCGACCCTGCACTGGGCTTCAGCGTAACACCTAAACATACGGAATCGAAGACCTATAGCCGTAAGGAGAGCTTCAGCATAGGCATGGACAAGAAGAGCCACCTGGACTTCGACGTGTATCGTGTGAATACTGCTTCAGAAGGCTTGGATTCCATGGGTGTGAACGACATCTTTGTAAACAATGATTTCTACAAGCAGGAGCAATACAACTACGAATACCTGAAGCGTGAATTGGAACTGAAGAACTACCTGAAGCCTCATAGCTTCGTGTACCGTACACGTGGTGGTGCTACCTGCCGTCCATGGGAGGATGAGCGCAAGACTATCGTCTATAATCCTGGTACAGTGATTGACGAGCGCACCAAGAAGATTGAGAACCCCGTTATCAAGATGGACAAGCAGAGCGTTAGCGGTGTGCCTTTCGGAGAGCCAGCACGCTTCACGCTGTACCTAAGTAATGAGAGTGAGCTGCCCGAAGCCGCCTATGCCTACTTCGACCTGTATATGGCCGATAAGTCGAACCCTTATGGTGCGAAGATGGTGATTGACGGTGTGCCTCTCTCTGGCAATTCGCGTTCCATTGAGGTGCGTCCAGGTCAGATTACAGAGAAGACACTGAATGTATATGCCGATGAGAAGTTCGACTATGAGGGGCTGAAGATAGGACTGATTTCGCAGGGCGATCTCAACGTATATCAAGAGGTGTCGTTCGATGTGCACTTCCTGCAAACGGCTGGCTCGATAGCCATTTCAACGCCAGGCGACAAGTGGATTATGAACTGCGACGCTCCACAAGAAGCAGGCAAGGGCTGGTATCTGCCTGTTGTAATCAGTAGTTTCGATAAGAATCAGAAGAACTTCGACCACATTGAGTTCCAATATAAGGAAAGCACACGTGGCGACGACTATTGGACCAACCTGTGTGGATTCTATGCCGACTCAATACTTTATCGTGCAGCCAGCGGTACGAAGGCCATGATACCAGAGAACGGTAACATTATGACTCGCTTCTTCGGCGAGGGACAGGTAATGGAGAAAGCCTACGACCTGCGTGCCGTATTGTTCTGCCGTAATGGCAATTCGTTCCTGACCAATTCGTCGAAGGTGCTGAGTGGCGTGAAGGATACACGCCGTCCGCAACTGTTTGGCACACCCGAACCAAAGTCGGGCGTACTGGGAGCAGGCGAGAACATTATTTTCAACTTCTCGGAAGACATAGAATATAACTACCTGCAAGCCACCACCAACTTTGAGGTAGTGGGTGAGACGAACGAGACAACGATAGAGGATGCCCCATCGTTACAGTTTGACGGATTCGGCTGGGTAATGACCGATACCCACCGTAACTTTACCGATAAGAACGTGACGGTAGAGGTGATGATTAAGCCTGATGATGTGAATGAAGACATGCCGATCTTCACACATGGTGCAGAAGGCAAGACCTTGCAGCTGTGGCTTACGAAGGAGAAAACACTGCGAGCAGTGGTCGACGACAAGGTGCTGGAAAGCGAAAAGCCTATCACTGGCAAGGGCTTCCAGCGTGTGGCAATGGTGCTCGACAACGACCATCAACAACTGCTGCTCTATAGCGATGAACTGGATGCCAAGATGGATAACGTTGTCTATAGCGGAAGAGGCTACCTCGCCTTTGGTGCAGTGAACAATGTGGATGCTATGCCTACCACCTATAAGGGACGTATGCTGCAAGCCCGCATCTGGAACCGTGTGATGGACTTGGAGAAGTTGAACTACTATGGCAACAGGCTGCTCACGGGCTATGAGCTGGGACTGGTCGACTACTATCCGATGAACGATGGTAAGGGCGACTACGCTGCCGACTTGGCACAGGGTGCACACCTGCAACTGGTAGGTGCCAGCTGGGCATTGCCTAATAGCATGTCGCTGAAGTTCGACAAGGACGAGACACCTGCCGATGTAACGAAGATGAAGGGACACCAGTTGAAGAGCGACTTTTTCAATATGAACGATGAACGCGACTATACGCTGATGTTCTGGTTCAAAACCCGAGAGGAAAACGGCACGCTGTTCTGCAACGGTTCTGGAAAAAGTACCGATGTGAATGCAAAAGACAGGTTCTTCATAGGCTTTGAGAATCACATACTGAAATACCGTACCAATGG
>JAEEGL012774717.1_pt1 | contig 10251 bp, 10 predicted proteins | sample 9134231 | NCBI WGS metagenome assembly JAEEGL01 (sample SAMN16246548, study PRJNA631951) | gut metagenome | biome: gut microbiome; feature: rumen; material: fiber-attached | host: Bos | place: Iran: Karaj | collected 2018-10 | reverse complement strand
GAGCCAGGCCTAGGCGCTTCTCCGCCCACGCCCCCGCTGGCTGACGGTGAGATGGACACAGCAACTGAGCCCGAACCGGAGGCGGAGCCCGAGCCGGTCCACGAGACCGAACCCGAGCCTGAACCTGAGCCTGAACCTGAGCCTGAACCTGAGCCCGAGCCCGAGCCGGAGGAAACGGAATAAAACAGCCTGATTACAGGGCGCCGGCCGCGCCCTGTATTTTTGAATATACACTTGAGAGGCGGAGGGATGACCGTGAAAAGATATGCAGTATTCTTCGACCTTGACGGGACCTTTCTGACGACCGACAAGAGGGTCACGGACAGGAACAGACGAGCACTCGAGCTTGCCCACTCGAAGGGCGCATACGTCGTGCCGACCACGGGGCGGATCTATGATGGAATGCCGGAGGCTGTGCGTGAGCTTGGCTTCATAGATTACGCCATAACGGTGAACGGAGCCGAGGTGTATGACGTCAAGGAGAGAAAGGCGCTCAAGAGAGAGGAGATAACTGCGTCCCGCGCTATCGAGATATTCGATATAATGGAGCGTTTCGACTGCATATACGACTGCTACGCCCGCGGATGGGGATATATGCAGAGAAATCACTATGAGAAGGCGGACGAATACGTTATTGAGCAGAAGATGCGCCAGATGGTAAAGTCGGTCAGGACTCCGGTGGACGATATAAGAAAGCACGTGGTCGAAAACTTCGAGTCCGTGCAGAAGATGCAGATGTTTTTCAAAAACCTCTATGAAAATGCGAAGGCTGCGGAATATCTGAGGAACGAGCTGAAAAGCGAGTGCGTGACAAGCTCCGTTCGGGGCAATCTTGAGATAAACTCAGAGCACGCGAACAAGGGAGAGGGACTTATCTTTCTCTGCTCCTACCTCGGCATCCCTCTTGAGAGGTCGATAGCCTTCGGCGACGGCTCGAACGACCTGACGATGATAAAGGCGGCAGGACTCGGAGTATCCATGGGCAACGGGATAGCCGAGATAAAAGAGGCGGCAAACGAGATAACGGCGTCTAATAACGAGGACGGAGTCGCCCTCGTTCTGGAAAGAATACTCGGATGAAGGAGAAAAAGAAATGAAAAAGCTTATCGCTCTTGTTCTTGCGGCAATAATGCTTCTCCTCTGCGGCTGTGCGGAGAAAAAGACGGAGATAGAGCCGACGGACGGCAAGGTAAACGAACAGACCGATCCTGAGCCCGCTCAGGAGCCCGCGCCCGACGGCGGAGAGGAAGGCGGGGAAGAGTCCGCGGAAGAGAAGGCCTTTGACTTTGGCAAGGGACTCACTGAGGACGGCTACTTTGAGGGCATAGACGCCCTCTCTCTCGTCACGCTTCCGGACTTTGAAGCTCTTGAGATACCCGAGAACTGCTATGTGGCAGACGCTGCTGAGGTCGAGTACCAGATAACATATTCGGTGCTGAGCCAATACGGTGACGAGGACACGGAGAAGGTCGTGGAGGACGGCGACACGGTCAATATCGACTACGTCGGCAGCATAGACGGAGTGCCCTTCGCCGGCGGCAGCACGGACGGAGCGGGAACGGAGGTAACGATAGGCGTAACGAACTATATCGACGGTTTCCTGCCTCAGCTCATAGGCCACAAGCCGGGCGACAATTTCGATATCGACGTGACCTTCCCTGAGGATTACGGATCGGTTGAGCTTGCGGGCAAGCCTGCAGTGTTCAACATCACGATAAACTACGTAAAGCTCCCAGCGACCGAGCTTACCGACGAGATGGCGGCAGATTTCGGCTTTGACACAGCAGAGAGCCTCATAAGAGACGTGGAGGAATGGGTAATAAGCCAGTCGCGCAGCCAGTATTTCTCCGAGCTTGTCCTCTCCGCCGAGTATAAAGAGGTGCCTGCAAGCCTTATCGAGCTTATGAAGGACAATGTGGTCATGCAGTATGAGCTCAACTATGACTACGATCTCTCCGAGGAGAGAGACGAGTATATAGAATACTACGAGTCCAACGTTGCGACAATGGAGGATATGGCGAAGGAGGCGCTGTTTGCTCTCGCCATAGCGCAGAGAGAGGGCGTCGTCCTCACGACCGAGGATATCGAGAACTACGGAATGTCTGGCTACACCGAGGCATACGGCGAGCCCTTCGTGAAGAATCAGATACTCATCTACAGAACGGCTTCCGACTTAATCTTCGGCGTTTCGGAATGATCGACAGAGAGCGCATAAACGCATAGCAATATAACAAAAGGGCAAGGCGAAAAGCCTTGCCCTTTTTGATTATCCTATTATTCTCTGTCGATGGGAAGTCCGGCTTCCTCGCGCTCGCGGATCGCGTCCTTGCGGGAGATGTTCCAGCGGCCTCTTTCGTCGATGCCGATGAACTTGACCCAGGTCCAGTCGCCGACCTTGATAGCGTCCTCGACGTTCTCAGTGCGCTTGAACTCAAGATCCTTGATATGGCACATGGCGTCCTTGCCGGGCACGAGCTCGACGAAGGCGCCGATGGGTATCGTGCGCACGCACTGTCCGAAGTAGAGCTTGCCGACCTCGGGCACAAAGCAGATATCGTCGATGACCTTCTTTGCCGCGCGGCAGGCGTCGATATCCTGATGCGTGATGAAAACGCTGCCGTCGTCCTCAATATCGATCTTGCAGCCGGTGTCGGCGCAGATCTTCTGGATGACCTTTCCGCCGGAGCCGATGACCTCGCGGATCTTATCCGGGTCGATATGCATGCTGATCATCTTCGGCGCGCTCTTGGCGAGCTCGTGACGCGGCTCGGATATGGCGACGAGCATTATCTCGTCGAGGATCTGGAATCTCGCCTCGCGGGTGATCTCAAAGGCGTTCTTTATGATATCGTAGGTGAGTCCGTCGTTCTTGAGGTCCATCTGAATGGCGGTGATGCCCTTCTTTGTACCGGCGACCTTGAAGTCCATCTCGCCGTGGAAGTCCTCGACGCCCTGGATGTCGATGAAGGTGGTCCAGCTTCCGTCGTCGTCGTGGATGAGTCCGCAGGAGATACCGGCAACAGGCGCCTTTATAGGCACGCCGGCGTCCATAAGAGCGAGGGTCGAGCCGCAGATAGAGCCCTGTGAGGTTGAGCCGTTGGAGGAGAGCACCTCGGAGACTACGCGGATAGCATAGGGGAAATCCTCCTCGGAGGGGATAACGGGCTCAAGCGCCTTCTCGGCAAGAGCGCCGTGACCGATCTCGCGGCGGGAGGTGGAACGGGTGGGTCTCGCCTCGCCGACGGAGTAGGAGGGGAAGTTGTAGTGGTGGATATATCTCTTGGACTCCTCCTCAAAGATGGTGTCGAGCTTCTGAGCGGCGGAGAGCATGGAGAGCGTGCAGATAGAGAGGACCTGAGTCTGACCGCGGGTGAAGAGACCCGAGCCGTGGACTCTGGGGAGGATGCCGACCTCGGCGGAGAGCGGACGTATCTCGTTCATAGCGCGTCCGTCGACTCTCTTGCCCTGAAGCAGCCATTCCTTGACGACCTTCTTCTGTATCTTGTAGGTTATCTCCTCGAGCATGCCGTTTATCTCGGGGTAATCCTCACCGAATTCGGCGAGCATCTTCTCAACGATCGCGTTGTAACGCTCCTCGCGGACGTTCTTGTCGTCGGTATCCATGGCGTAGCGAACCTCGTCGAGATGAGCTTCGACAATCTTATCGAAGAGCTCCTGATTCCAGCTTGCGTGCTCATACTGGAACTTGGGCTTGCCTATCTCCTCCACCATTCTGTCGATGAGGGCGATAACGGGCTTGATAGCCTCGTGAGCAGCGACGATACCGCTGAACATAACGTCCTCGGGTATCTCGTTTCCGCCGGCCTCGATCATAACGATCTTGTCGCGGGTTGCAGCTATGGTGCAGTACATCTCGCTGGTCTCTTTTTCCTCGCTCGTAGGATTAATGAGGAACTTCCCGTCCTTGAGCCCGAGTCCGACTCCGGCTATAGGCCCGTTGAAGGGCACGTCGGATATGGAAACGGCGGCGGAAGCGCCTATCATGGCGGCGATCTCCGGGCTGCAGTCGTAGTCAACGCTCATTACCGTGCAGGTGATGACGACGTCGTTGCGAAGGTCGGAGGGGAAGAGGGGGCGCATAGGTCTGTCGATCATGCGGGAGGCGAGGATGCCGCGCTCAGAGGGCTTGCCCTCGCGCCTGTTGAAGCCGCCTGGGATGCGCCCGACGGAGTAGAGCTTCTCCTCAAACTCAACTGAGAGAGGGAAGTAGTCGATGCCGTCCTTCGGCCTTGCGGAGGCGCAGACGGTGACGAGAACGGTGGTCTCGCCGTAGGTAACCATAACGGCGGCGCTGGTGAGCTCGGCGTATTTTCCGACCTCAAGCTTCAGGGGACGGCCCGCGAGCTCCATCTCGTACTTTCTGTAGTTTGGGAATTCTCTGTGCTTGATTATCATTCGTTTTCTCCTTTTCCGGAGCGCGGATGTTTAGCACTTGAAAAGGCGCCTTGCATGAGGGCGCTTTTTCAAATACTAAACCGATCCTCCGCTCCTGTTTTATAGTAAATAGCAAAAATCGGGTACTCCCGGGTTTTAGGCGAGAGTACCCAAATTTTTTTACTTTCTGATGCCGAGCTTCGCGATGATTGCACGGTAGCGCTCGATATCCTTGCGCATGAGATAGTCGAGAAGCGCGCGGCGCTTGCCGATCATCTTGTACATTCCGAGACGGCTGTGATTGTCCTTCTTGTGGACCTTCAGGTGCTCGGTGAGCTGACCGATGCGCTCGGTGAGGATGGCGATCTGGACCTCGGGGGATCCGGTATCGTTCTCCGCTCTCTTGTTCGCCTCGATAACGGCGGTCTTCTGCTCCTTTGTGATCATGGTGAATCTCTCCTTTCATTAAAATCAAAGTCCCGCGAAACCAAGAATCGGGCGGAAAGGAACTTCTCCCGAAACCGGGTAAGGCGGCATACTGAGGTATTTTAGCATATACCGCAGGTTTTGTAAAGCATTTTTATCGTTTGCCGTTCATTTTCTCTTTTGTCTGGTCGTAAAAGGGAAAATAAACGTATCAGTCCTCGTATTCTGCAAAGTCAATTTTTCCTGCGCCGCAGATCGGGCACTCCCAATCCTCGGGCAGCTCCGAAAAATCTGTGTCCGGTCCGATGCCGTTGTCGGGATCGCCGACCTCCGGGTCGTATATATAGCCGCAGAGCTCGCAGATAAACTTCTTCATATTCTTCTCCTCCTTTTCTTAATTATTCCTTAAATATATCATCAGAGCCGCCATGTCGGCGGGTGATACTCCCGATATGCGCGACGCCTGACCGAGCGAACGCGGCCTTATGGCGCCAAGCTTTTCCCTTGCCTCAAGTCGAAGCCCGTTTATTTCCGAGTAGTCGATATCCTCCGGAAGAAGCCTCTCCTCAAGGCGGCGGAATTCTTTTATCTGATTAAGCTGCTTTTCGATATAGCCCGAATACTTGAGCTCGATCTCGACCTCCTCGCGCTCCGCCTTGGTAAGAGCCGGTCTTTCCGGGTCGAAGGGCTCCGTGTCGGCGTAAGTGAGCTGCGGCCTCTTTATGAGCGAGGCGAGAGACACCCCGGTGGATGCGGGCGGCATCCCGCGCCCGGTAAGAAAGCCGTTAAGCTCATCCGTCGGAGGCAGATGAGTTTTCTCAAGCCTCGATATCTCCGCCCTTATCCTCTCATATTTTTGAAGGACGCGGGAGTAACGCTCTTCGGAAATGAGCCCGAGCTCAAAGCCGTATTTTGTAAGACGGATATCAGCGTTGTCCTGCCTCAGATAAAGGCGGTATTCGGAACGCGAGGTCATCATACGGTACGGCTCGTTCGTCCCGCGGGTTACGAGGTCGTCGATGAGAGTCCCTATATATGAGGTCGAGCGGTCGAGCACGAAGGCGGGACGCCCGAGGATCTTCAGCGCGGCGTTCACTCCGGCGACGAAGCCCTGAACGGCGGCCTCCTCATAGCCCGAGGAGCCGTTGAACTGGCCGGCGCCGTAAAGCCCGGAGACCTTTTTTGTTTCCAGCGTGGGCAGAAGCTCCGTCGGATCGACGCAGTCATACTCTATCGCGTAGGCAAAACGCTGGACGACCGCGTTTTCGAGCCCGGCTATCGAATGTATCATCTCAAGCTGAACGTCCTCCGGCAGCGAGGATGAGAGACCCTGTATGTAAAGCTCCTCGGTCCCGAGACCCATGGGCTCTATGAATAGCTGATGTCTCGGCTTGTCCGGGAATGTGACGATCTTCGTCTCTATCGATGGGCAGTATCTCGGACCGGTCGAGCTTATGACCCCGTTGAAGAGGGGCGAGCGGTCGAGATTTCGCCTTATGATCTCGTGAGTGCGCCCGTTCGTATAGGTCAGATAGCAGAGCGCCCGGTTTTCGGGAATGGACTCAGTCTCCATTGAGAAGGGCTCCGGCTCGGTATCGCCCGGCTGGGGCTCCATTTTTGAATAATCGACGGAGAGAGCGTTTATCCTCGGCGGAGTTCCCGTTTTGAAGCGGCGGAGGCTGAGACCGAGCCTGCGAAGCCTCGGAGTAAGACCGGTCGCGGCGTGCATCCCGTCAGGTCCTGATTCCTGCACGGCGTCGCCTGTTATCGTGCGCCCGTCGAGATAGGTCCCCGTACATATCACGGCGGCCTTAACATTATAGACCGCACCGGAGGCAGTGACGACTCCGCTGACCTTCCCGTCCTCCGTGAGCACGTCGGTGACCTCAGCCTGCATTAGCCTGAGCCTCGGCTCTCTCTCCAGAGCGTCCTTCATATAGCGGCGGTATTCGTATCTGTCCGCCTGGGCGCGGAGAGAGTGGACGGCCGGGCCCTTGCCTCTGTTAAGCATACGGTACTGTATGGCTGCGTGATCCGCAGCCCTGCCCATCTCGCCGCCGAGACAGTCGAGCTCGCGCACGAGATGACCCTTCGCCGTTCCGCCGATAGCGGGGTTGCACGGCATATTTCCGACGGCGTCGAGGTTTATAGAAAAGCATATCACAGATAGCCCGAGACGGGCAGCGGCAAGAGCCGCCTCTATCCCAGCGTGACCCGCGCCGATAACGGCAACGTCGTATTCGCCTGCATGGTATTCCGTATGCCTGCCCCCCTTTGCTTGAAATGATTGTAGTAGTACGGAAAGCAAATTGCAATATGGCACAATGCCGAAAAAAAGAAGCGAAATTTTTAATTTGCGTTTTGAGAAAACGCGAGATATAAAGAGAAAATAAGAGAAAATGAGAGATTTCAAAATGCAACTTAAATTATCTCAAAAATTGTGTTGACAAGAAAACACGGCTGTGGTATAAAAATAAGGCGCTAAAAAAGCAAAAATACATTTATTAATATTTGGAGGAACAGAAATGTCCACTACTCTTGCGAAGAAGGAGACCGTCTCCCGCAAGTGGTACGTCATCGACGCCGCCGGCAAGCCCCTGGGCCGCACCGCCGTCAAGGCCGCCACTCTTCTGCGCGGAAAGCACAAGGTCGATTACACACCCAACGTTGACTGCGGCGATTTCGTTATCGTAGTAAACGCCAAGGACGCTATCCTCACCGGCAACAAGCTGACGGAGAAGTATTACCGTCATCACTCCGGCTGGATCGGCGGACTCAAGGAAGTTCAGTATAAGAAGCTCATGAACGAGCGTCCCGAGCTTGCAATGCAGCTTGCTATCAAGGGCATGCTCGCAAAGAACAGCCTCGGTCGCGATCAGCTCACCCGCCTTCGCGTTTACGCAGGCGCCGAGCATAAGCACGAGGCTCAGAAGCCCGAAGCATGGACTGAGGAATAAGGAGGCAGGATATAATGTATACTTCTAAGAAGCCCTATATGTACGGCACCGGAAGAAGAAAGTCTTCCGTCGCGAGAGTCCACCTCTTCCCCGCCGGCTCCGGCAAGATCACCGTAAACGGTCGTGATCTCGATGATTATTTCGGACTTGACACTCTCAAGTTCATCGTTCGTCAGCCCCTCGAGGCCGTCGGTCTCAGCGGCAAGGTGGATATCGACGCCACCGTCGCAGGCGGCGGAGTCACCGGTCAGGCCGGCGCCGTCCGTCACGGAATCGCCCGCGCTCTCCTTGAGGTCGACGAGGCATACCGTCCCGCGCTCAAGGCCGCCGGCTTCCTCACCCGCGACCCCAGAATGAAGGAGCGCAAGAAGTACGGCCTCAAAGCCGCCCGTCGTGCGCCTCAGTTCTCGAAGCGCTGATCAGGACTTCAAAATGCCCAAAAACCCCGGAACCATGCGGTTTTCCGGGGTTTTACTTTTTTGTTTCGTCTGTTCTCTTTTGAGGAAATTTAATGCTCTATATCCTATTTTTGATGGGTTAACCATAGGGGAAAACCCGTTTTGACCCGGTCATGGGCTAAATAATAGGGGCAAATCTTCCGATATTATTCTCTATCCAAAGTTAATTTCACAGGCGCATTCCCTCTCCTTCTGATTTTTGCTGCGGTTTGTATTCATTTGGAGAAGTTTATTCCCGTTTATACCATATACTGACGATTAAGCCCCATCTGTCCAGTTATTTCCGATTGACAGGACGTTCTTTTTGTGCTACTATATTAGCACTTATTTGGAGGATACTCGTATCCCTCAGAATGAGCCCGCCGGGTGTTGGTAGCGCCCGGCGGGTTTCTTTTTTTGATTACTTCTCAGCGGACGGAGACCATGAGTCCTCCATCTCATATGAGAACAGCACCTTCGACGTGGTTTTGTCCACAGCATGGACGATTATCTCATTCGGCGACAGATAATACCGGACATTGTCATGCTGCTGCAGATAGTCAGAAAGCCTAATGTCCCGGTCTGGCTCTGTTGCATCATATACTTCTGTATCTGTAAAGAAGTATATCTGTTTCCAACCATTAAGGCTTTCGGGTACAGCAACATCTGAACGGTGGTAAATCCTCAACCAGCGTCCACCAGGGATGTACTGTACTTCATACACCCTTTTGCATACAGGACAGAACCAATAATCAACTGGTTCCGGTCGATCCATGTAATCGCAGTCGCAATCATGCTTCTCATCCCATCCGGTTAAGAAATCGTTAAGAGTAATCTCCGGATTATCCTTCATCGCATTGTCGGCTTCTTCTTTGTAATAGATATACACAATGTACGGAGACGGGTCATCCGATCTATACATACCCTCTCCGCATCTGCATCCTAGTCTGGCCATATTTACCTCCAATCACTAAAATATTATTTTGGTTTTGTCAGAGAACCAAACTTCAATCGGGCCAATTATATAACCCTTACGACGTGCCTCAGCTATTCCAGCTTCGGCAAAAGAACGCCCAGCCTCACTGCTCCTATGGTTCGGAAGATAGATAGCAACAGTGTCTCCCGGTTTGATTTGCCCCTTTGCATTTTTTATATTATCTGAGATTTTGCGCGTTTTCGGACTGACGACTGCTTTTACTTCAATGTTCTTGATAAAGGTCTCGTCGTCGCTTGTTTTGATCGTTAAATCGCAACCACGATCCGGGTTATGATCCCTTCTGAAAACAGCTTCATATCCTTGATCCATGTACCGCTCCGCGACAAAAATTGCGCCCTTGTCCGTGACCTTGTGGCCGCCGGAGTCCTTATAGCTCGGCTGCTTTTCAGTATATCCGCCTCTACCTCTGCCCATATCACGCACCCCATCTTTCCTGAGAAAACGTGTTATAGACAACAATCGGCATCGGGAAACGTTCCCGCCAGGCATCGGGGAATTTGCCATAGACGATGAGCTTTTCCGGATGCTTCTGACGAGCCAGCTCGTGCAGACCGTTCAAAAGGGATTGCTTGGAAACATAATCGTGACCCATGCACCCCTGTGTCGTGATGGAAAGCACACTGTTTGATGGAAGCCCATCAAAGGCCCATTCAAGACTCTCGGCATCGCTCCAACCGGCATTGGGGATGATGGTTAGGCCGTTCTGCTGCATATAATAGGCCATCACGCGATTACGCCAACAGTTCCATATCTGTTGGCTGCGGGGCATGTCCAGATAAATGCTATAGTCGGTGCTGATTCCCCCGGCAAAGCGCCGTAAAACCGATAAGTACTGCGCAGGGCGATTCCATAGCCGTTCAAACTGGTAATCATCCTCGTAGAAATGAAACCAGCGATGTTCTGGATTCTTCGTCGTCTTTGCCATGTGGAACGGCACAAGATTTTCCGGTTCAACTTCGTGAACCGGCTTGAGCTTGGGCATGTCGTATTTTCCCTCAAGCTCCGCATCCTTAATTCGCTCCCACCGGAACGTATCAAG
>JAEEGL012549679.1_pt1 | contig 10251 bp, 6 predicted proteins | sample 9134231 | NCBI WGS metagenome assembly JAEEGL01 (sample SAMN16246548, study PRJNA631951) | gut metagenome | biome: gut microbiome; feature: rumen; material: fiber-attached | host: Bos | place: Iran: Karaj | collected 2018-10 | reverse complement strand
AGGCACATCTCGAGCGCAACGAGCGCCACGTGAAGCGCAACTTCAACCATCCCAGCATCAGCATCTGGTCGCTCGGCAACGAGGCCGGCTACGGCCCCAACTTCGAGAAAGCCTACGACTGGGTGAAGGCTACCGACACGACCCGTCCCTGCCAGTTTGAGCAGGCCCGCGAGAACGGCAAGACCGACATCTTCTGCCCCATGTATGCCGACTACAACCACTGCGAACGCTACTCGAAAGGCGACAATCCACGCCCGCTCATCCAGTGTGAGTATGCCCACGCTATGGGTAACTCTATGGGCGGCTTCAAGGAGTACTGGGAGCTGGTGCGTAAGTATCCCAAGTATCAGGGCGGCTACATCTGGGACTTCGTGGACCAGGGTCTGCGCGACAAGAGTCCCATCACCGGGCGTGAGATCTTCACCTACGGCGGAGACTATGGCAAGTATCCCGCCTCAGACTATAACTTCAACTGCAACGGCATCATCGCCCCAGACCGCCGTCTGAATCCCCATGCCTACGAGGTGCAGTACTACTACCAGAACGCATGGATTACCGACAAGGGCTTCAAAGACGGCAAGCTGGAGGTCTACAACGAGAACTTCTTCAAGACCCTCGACGACCTGGAGCTGGTATGGTTCCTGGGCGGTGCTGGTAACAACGGTCATCACCGCGACGGTGTGCCCGCAGGACTGACCTACGGCCACGGCGGAACGATCGACATCAGCGGTATCGCTCCACAGCAGCGCAAGGTCATCACCGACGAGAAGCTGCAGCAGACTATCCAGAAGATGTCGAGCCATCACGGCGACCAGGAGCTGCTCCTTAACTTCTACTTCAAGAGCAAAGAAGGCGCTCCCCTCATCGACAAGGGACAGGTGCTCGCCAAGCAGCAGTTCGTCATCAACCCCTACCAGTTCCCAGAATTAGCCCCCCTTTCGCCCCCCGAGGGGGGCACTATAGCCACCAAGTCTAACGAAGCCCCCTCGGGGGCAGTAGGGGGGGCTTCCAAGGAAGAGACCAACAGCTACGTGAAGCTCTCTGCCGCTGGCACCGACCTCTACATTGGTAAGTGGACGGGCTGGATAGACTACATCACCGTCGATGGCAAGGACATGCTGCAGAACCGTGAAAGCATCGTTCCTGAGTTCTGGCGTGCCCCCACGGACAACGACTACGGTGCCGGCCTCCAGAACCGCTTCCGCACCTGGCACAACCCGCAGATGAAGCTGAAGGAAGTGAGTGTAAACGACGGTTCACCCGTCGTTACCGCCACCTTCGACCTCCCCGACCAGAAGGCCCAGCTCACCATGACCTACGTCCTCACCACCGACGGCGAGGTCATCGTCCGCGAGCAGCTCACCACCGACAAGGAAGCCAAGGTCAGCGACCTCTTCCGCTACGGCATGACCCTCCAGATGCCTCGCCAGTACGACCGCGTGAAGTATTACGGCCGTGGTCCCGTGGAGAACTACATCGACCGCCACGACTCCGAATTCCTCGGCATCTACGAGAACGAGGTGCTGAAGGAGTACTTCGAGTATGTCCGTCCGCAGGAAAGCGGCAACCACACCGACATTCGCTGGTTCCAAGTACTGGATAAGGACGGCAACGGTCTCTGCTTCTATGGCAACGCTCCGATGGAAGCTTCTGCCCTACCCTACACCCGCGACCAGCTCGACGACGGCCCGCATAAGGACAAGGCTTGGGGACACCACAGTGGCGACCTCATTGCCCCGGACATTACGCAGGTGCACATCACCCAGCGCCAGTTCGGCCTTGGCTGCGTGAACAGCTGGGGAGCATGGCCCCGCGAGGAGTATCGTCTGCCCTATAAAGACTACGACTTCACATTTGCCATCAAACCCGTGAAATAATTTTCAGGGAGATAAAGGAGTTAAAGACGTTTGTTTAGCTGCTTCACTTCCGTGTTCCTACTGGAAAAAGACTATTGTCCTTAACTCCTTTAACTCCCTTAACTCCTTTAACTCCCCAAAATATGGAATATATGTCCCAAGAAGGCTACGACAAAATCGTAGCCGAGCTGCGCCAGCTGGAGAGCGTAGACCTGCCACAGGTGCGCGATGCCATTGCCGAGGCCCGCGACAAGGGCGACCTCAGCGAAAATTTCGAGTATCATGCCGCCAAGCGCGAACAGGCCCGCATTCTTAGCCGCATACGCTTCAAGCAGCGCGTCCTGGAGTTTGCCAGGGTCATCGACACCTCAAGGCTGGACGGAGAAAGAGTAGGCTTGCTGAGCAAGGTGGAACTCACCAACCTGGGCACCAACAGCCACGCCACCTACACCATCGTCAGTCCTCACGAGGCCGACCTGCACGAAGGAAAGATTTCCATCAAGTCGCCCATCGCACAGGCCCTGCTGAAGAAGAAAGCAGGTGACATCGTCGATGTCCGCGTGCCCGCCGGCATAATGAAGCTGCGCATCGAAAGCGTCACCCTCTGAGGCATGAAATCCGTAAATCGAAAAGCCGTAAATCGTAAATGAAACTGGTTGCAGCAATACTAACGGGCATCCTGCTGCTTATCGGGATAACCGCCAGCGCACAGCACGCCCTTCCCGAGGAGTTCGCCAATGCAAAGTGGATTGCGATGGATGCCGACTCCACCATCCTCTTCCCCCACATACACCTGCTGAAGGCCAAGTCGGAGAAGGGACAGTCGCTGAAAGCCTACGAGCTGCCCGTGCTGGTGAAGACCACGACCCTGAAAAAGGGAAAGGTGAAGCGTGCCTGGGTCGACATCTGCGGACTGGGCCAATATGAGTTGTTCATCGGCGGCAGCAAGGTGGGCGACTGTTTCCTCAGTCCCGGCTGGACGATGTACGACAAGCGGCTGCTCTACAATGAGCTGGATGTCACCGAGCACCTGCAGCAGGTCAGCACCAAGCGCGTTCCCCTCTTCACCATCAAGGTGATGCTGAGCGGCGGCATGTACGACATCCCCCTGAAGGGCTATCACAAGATGGGCGGCTCGTGTGGCGCCCCGAAGCTGTTGTTCTGTCTGCACGTGGAGTTTGAAGACGGGACGACTCAGACCATCGTCAGCGACGAGTCCTGGAGCTACCACTCCAGTCCTGTACGCTACGCCAGCATCTATGCCGGTGAGTGGCATGACGCCAGCTATCAGCTGAAAAACAGCCATACACCTCAATGGCGCACGGGAACATGTGTCATCACGAAGCCCCACTGGGACGTCCCGCTTGTGAAGCAGCTGGAGGGAACATTCATCAAGGTGAAGCAGGAACTGCCGACTGTGAAACTCAACGACAGTCTGTATGACACAGGTCAGAACTGCTCGGGCATTGTCCGCATCAAAGTGCGTGGCAAGTGTGGGCAGAGCATCACCCTGCGCCCTGCCGAGGTGCTCAAGGACGGCAAGATCTACCAGCGCTGCATGCCGGGCTATGAGTGGAAGTACACCCTCCGTGGCAGCATAGTAGGCAACGCTTCCAAGCGTTGCAGCACCCCCGAAATATGGCAGCCTCAGTTCTCCTACACCGGCTTCCGCTATGTAGAGGTACAAGCCGACGAGGGTGTGGAGCTGCTGGAGCTGACGGCACTCCACACCACCACCGATGCACCTGAGGTAGGTTCCTTCGAGTGTTCCGACACATTATTTAATAATATACACTCGCTCATCGACTGGGCCATACGCAGCAATCTCGTCAGCATCACTACCGACTGCCCCACCCGTGAAAAGCTGGGCTGGCAGGAGCAAAACCATCTCATGGCCTACTCGCTCATGTATCGCTACGACATGCTCCCGCTGATGAACAAGATTGCCGATGACCTGGCCGACTCACAGCACGACGACGGAGCCATCCCCACCATCGCGCCTGAATATGTTCAGTTCGATGCCGACAGCGGTTTCGAGGACACCCCCGAATGGGGAGCCTCGTTCATCCTCTGCCCGTGGTACACCTATCAGTGGTATGGCGACGACTCCGCCCTACGCAAGCACTACGACGGCATGAAGCGCTACATCAGCTACCTCCTGTCACGTGCCGACAATTACATCCTCGACTACGGTCTTGGCGACTGGTTCGACATGGGTCCCGAGCGTCCGGGCAAGGCACAGCTCACCAGCGTAGCACTCACGGCAACGGCGATGCTCTACTATGAGCTGACCACCTTGCAGCAGATAGCCCTCCACTTAGACCACAAGGCCGACGAACAGCACTACGCCGAGACTGCCGCCCTTGTGAAACAAGCCTTCAACCAGCGCTTCGCCACCGGCGATGAGCGTGTCTATGAAAATGGAAGTCAGACGGGCTTGGCTATGGCCCTCTACATGGACCTCGTCACCGACAGCACCCTCCAGCCAGCCCTCGATGCGCTCGTCCGCGACATTGAGCAGCGCGACTATGCCCTCACGGCGGGCGACGTCGGTTTCCGCTACGTAGTACAGGCTCTGCAGCAGAATGGGCGCAGCGACATCATCTACAAGATGAACCACAACGAGACCGTCCCCGGCTATGCCTATCAGCTGAAGCAAGGCGCTACCGCACTCACCGAGAGCTGGCAGGCCTACGACAACGTGTCGAACAACCACTTCATGCTTGGCCACCTCATGGAGTGGCTTTACGGCGGCCTGGGCGGCATCACCATTCACCCCTCCCGCCGCAGTTCCCTCGCTTTCAAACGAGGTCCCTCCCCCCTCGCCCTTCCGCCCTCCTTCCTCATCGCCCCGCAAATGGTGGGCGACATCACTTGGGCCAGGACTTCGCTCAACACGCCCAAAGGCAGGGTCTCCTGCCACTGGACCAAAGACCCTGCAAAAGGCACATGGACCATAGACGTCACCATACCCGAAGGCTCAGACGCGGAGATACTTCTCCCCGACGGCAGGCACCTTACCACCAAGGAAGGCAAACACAGCTTCTCATCATCCAACTAACGACCAAACGATCAATCTCACAAACGACCAAACGACTAAACCCCTAACTCCCTACCATGATTGCCATCTACACCCTTACATCCGAGCTACACGACGAAGCCGCCGTAACCACCGTCACCAACGAATTCTTAGGCAGTCTCGGCATCGACTTCGACTTCCGGGGCATCGACTATTCCGACTACGGCACCCATTCCCTCGACCTCATCTATGTTCGCACGGGAGGGACGGAAGGCATCTTCAAACGACTGCTGCCCGACTTGCAGAAGAAGTCGCAGTTGGAGAGGATATGCAATCCCTGCCCCATCTATCTGCTCACTTCTGGCAAGAGCAACTCCTTGGCGGCATCGATGGAAATTCTCTCCTACCTGAACCAGCAGGGCATCAAGGGCGAAATACTTCACGGCCCCACCGAATACATCCGCAACCGCATCGACATCCTCGCAAAAGTGAGCAAAGCCAAAGATAGCCTGAAGGGCTGTCGTCTCGGTGTCATCGGCAAGCCCTCCGACTGGCTCATCTCCAGCCACGCCGACTACGACATCCTAAAAGAAAGGCTCGGACTGGAAATAATAGACATCCCCATGTCCGAACTACTAGATGCCTTTAGGGAATCTCCCCAAACGACCAAACAACCAGCTCCCCAAACGACCAACATCTACAATGCTCTGAAAGCCATCATCAGCAAGTACTCCCTTCAAGGCTTCACCCTCCGTTGCTTTGACCTGCTCACCACCCTCAGGGACACCGGCTGTCTTGCCCTTGCTCAGCTGAACGCCGAAGGCTACGTGGCGGGCTGCGAGGGCGACATCCCTGCTATGGTCACCATGATGATAGTCCGTTCGCTGACAGGTCTCTCAGGCTTCCAGGCCAATCCCTCGTCCATCAACCCCGAGACGGGCGAGATGCTCTTTGCCCACTGCACCATCCCGCTGAACATGGTGGAGCGTTACGAACTGGACACCCATTTCGAATCGGGCATCGGCACCGCCGTCCGTGGCTTCATGGCCAAGGGCGACGTCACCATCTTCAAGGTAGCCGGCGACCTTTCCCGCTCCTTCATCGCCGAGGGGACTCTCATCAGGAACGAGTCGAAGCCCGACCTCTGCCGCACCCAGCAGGTCATACGCCTCTCCGACCCCACCCAAGCCAACTACTTCCTTACCAACCCCATCGGCAATCACCACATCATCATCCCCGGCCACCTGAAGAACGTCCTCCTGCAATTCGAGTCATAAACCTACGGCGCGGCCTTGTTTTTCAGTCATGTACTTCCAGTAGCGGCGGGGCATGTCGTTGAGCTGCTTGCGGGGATTCATGCGCTCACGGATGCAGATGGCCTTGAAGTAGGTGCGCCAGAGATCCTGGAAGAGCTTGTCGTTCTCGCTGAGCACGGCGGCGTCGAGCTTACCATTCGACAGGTCGAAGGGCACGGCGGATTCGTCCTCAAAGGTCACATGTATGACGTTTTCTCCGTCATAATAGAACCCATAATGCCGCTTGGCATCATAGATGAGCCAGGGCTGGTCGTTAAAACGGTCCTGGAAGTGGTCGGTGATGAGCGGCAGCACGTTATGGTCGGGGCTGACGACGGCGAGGTAGGTGCCGTCCTTAGCTTTCTGGAAGCGGATGAACTGCTTCATGCGCAGCTGCTCATGCAGCACGCGGCGGGCGATGTTCGTCACTGCCAATACGTCGGGGTCGGCAAAGTTTCGCCCGATGTCTCCCTGACGGAACACCTTGCAGATATAGTTGAACAACGGCTGGTTCAGCTCCCTCAGCTCCGACAGCCAGCTGACGGCAATCAGCCTCAGGGCCTCCCGCGACAGCCGTTTCTCCAAGCCGACCCATACACGGCGGGCCTTCTCCACGTCGGTCGCCACCCTATAGATGTGGTTGCAGAAAAGCGGCAGCGCGTCGCCTTCCGTCAGCAACTGCTCTGGCTGCTCCTTCAGCGCAAAGGCATCGAACACGGCTGTCAAGAGTCCGTCGAGGGTGTTGTCGAACACGTAAACTTGCATTTCTGCTATAACTAATGGTTATTTAACTGCTTTGCAGTAGTAGGTCACGCTTCCGAGCGTGACTTCAGAAGCAGATGTCACGCTTCCGAGCGTGGCTTCAGAAGCAGATGTCACGCTAGGAAGCGTGACCTACTACTTGGAGGCTGCAAAGTTACCACTTTCTTTCCAAATCACATAACAAATAGGCGAAAAAACTTCGAACTGTAAGGTTGAAAACAACCTGTTTTCGTCGCAAGATAGGTCAGTTGGGGACTGTAAGGGAGTGAAGGGTTTGCACTGCAAGAAAAAAGTTAAAGAAAGTAGACGTAGCACTGCGAATGGGCGGTGTAGTCGAGCATTTACTCTGGACGGAAGAAACGGTTCACCTCGATGCCTACATAGAGGCTTGCTTATTTCAGGCGCCAGACGTTGAGCACGATGCCCTTGAAGTCTTGCGACCACTCTGGGGCACAGATGAAGAGCGAATTGTTCAGCCAGCCGTATTTGCTGTCGGCAGGGGCTTCAAACTGCGGGGCGGCCCGGAAATAGAACGACGGCTTGCCGTCGGCATCCTTGTTGGTTGCGATGATGCCACGGTTGCGCACATGGATGTAGACGCCGTCATCGGTCTTGATGCAGTAGATGGCCTCCAGTTCCGTGCGGCCATCGGCATTGGCCAGCTGGTAGTCGGCACCGCCATTGATGATAGTTCCCTTCAGCGACGGCCCTTCAAACGTGCCGCCAGTGATGGGGATGACGGTGCGGCGGCCATGCTGGGTGTTCTCGATGGCGAAGGTCTCGCCAAGGGTCACCTTGAGCTGCAAGGCGAACTCCAACTCGGGAGTGTTCTTCGGGGGATTAACCTGTGCCTGTGTACTTAGTGAAAAAGCAGCGAAAAGGGTTGCTAAAAGAATCTTTTTCATAATCATGTCTATTAAGGGGTTGTTAATTGTTCTCGTTCAGCAATTCTAAGTGACAGGCACGAATCCAGCAAACGATAGCCTTTCTCATTCAGATGTATGCCGTCAGCACGGAAGCACTCGTCGTGGATGGCCTTGATGTTAGGCAGCCATTCGTCTGCCCGGACATAGACAACGGAGTCTTGCCATCCCGATTGTGTGATGGTCTTGCGGAGGGCAGCGCGGTAAGAAGAAAAGGAGTAGAGGTCTGTTCCTGTCAGGAATGAGCTGATCCTGTGTCGCAGATTGGCTATAAGGCCCTCGCGTTGGTACACAGCCTTGTAATCGACATCGGGCATGTCCAAGACGACAGGAACGATGCCCTTGCCGAGAAGAAACCACACGATGTGGCTGTAATGCGTAATATAAAAGTCTGCCCCCATCTTCGCGGCAGCATCATTGATGCCCGCAGAGATGACACAATAATCAGGATGCTGGACGACAAAGGGCTTCGTGTCATCAAAAAGGTATTCATAGATTGCCTTGCTTTTGGCACCCACATAGCCGGCGGAGCTCACCTTGCATGGCTTGCGGGAATGATCCGAGACAAGCCTGGCTAAGAGGGTGTCATACGCTTGATGATAGGCCGCCCAACTGTCTCCCATGAACAGTATGCGAACCGTGTCATCGCTATATGCCGGATGGATGGAATAATCTGGCCGTGGGTCGGCCACTTGATAATAATGATGCACCCTTGGCACCATGAAGATGCCAATGGCAGCAGCGAGGACCACCATCGCGGATAGGATTGATTTGCCTTTCGTTCTCATAGTCAGCGGTTACCCATTGAAACGGCCACTACCCGTGGGGCGATTTTGCACAATACTTGATAGATAAGGATGCAGGCAGCGACGATCGAAATCACGCTTGCCCAGTAGAAGGCCAGCTGACGCTTTCTTATTCATAGTTTCTAAAACTCTGCAAATATAGATATTTTTCGGAAACAAGAACAAGCGTTTATCGTTAAATTATGCCAAAATGGGAAAAAAAAGAATAGATGTTACATCAACAACTGCGGACAAATACAGGAATATGTCCCTACGGAGAAAGCACGATGTGCAGGGAATTATAACTTCATCTTCCCCGGCGACGAGTACGGCGAGGACTGCTTCGACCACGAGGCGAGGCAGATGGACGTGGAGGACGAACTGGTCTCGATGTACGACAAGTGGCTCTTCGTGCTGAAGAACCTGACGCGGCTGATGGATCGACCTGCGAAACGTGGTCAACTCTGCCAAGCGCAGAGGAAGAGAAGAAGGACGGGGAAGAAGGTTAGTCTTTGAAATCCAGGGAGAGCTGCTGCTCGGCGGCAGCTCTCTTTTGTTGTGTCTTGCTGATGAGCAGGGGGCGGAGGCGCTCGGGGCGCAGTTCGTTGATGCCGACGATGGGGTCGGGGATTGCAAATCCCTGGCAACGGGCGAGTTCGTTGCAGGTGATGAAGTACTTGGCTTTCTTCATCACCACGCCCATCTTCTTCAGGTCGTAGGACGTGAGGCGGTTGAAGCGTCGGGAGTTGACGATGAGCCAGGCCGACTTGGTGCCAAGGCCGGGGACGCGGAGCAGCTGTTCGTAGTCGGCGGTGTTGATGTCCACGGGGAAGGCTTCGGGGTGACGGAGTGCCCAGGCCAGCTTCGGGTCTACTTCGAGGTCGAGGTTCGTGTGCTGGTCGTCGACAATCTCCTCCACCTTGAAATGATAGAAGCGCAGGAGCCAGTCGGCTTGATAGAGGCGGTTCTCGCGCACCAGCGGCGGCTGCTTCAGCACGGGCAGACGCGGGTCGTAGGTGTTCACGCTGACGTAGCCGGAGTAATAGACGCGGCGCATCGTGGGCTGGCCGTAGAGCATCGACGACATATTGAGGATGTCGCGGTCGGTCTCTTTCGTCGCCCCGACAATCATCTGCGTTGACTGTCCGGCGGGTACGAAGCGCGGCACGTTGCGCAGGTGGCGACGGTCCTCCTTGTTCTCAAGCACGCCCTGCTGTATGAGGCGCATGGGCTGGAACACGCTCTGGTGGTCTTTCTCCGGTGCCAGAAGCTTCAGCGACTCTTCTTTCGGAATCTCGATGTTCACGCTCATGCGGTCGGCATAACGTCCGGCCTCATTGAGTAGTTCCTGCGAACAACCGGGGATGCTCTTCAGGTGGATATAACCGTTGAAGCGGTGAACGAGTCGCAGGTCGCGGGCGATGGCTGCCAGTCGTTCCATCGTGTAGTCGGGGTTGCGCACCACACCGCTCGAGAGGAACAGCCCCTCGATGTAGTTGCGGCGGTAGAACTCCATCGTGATCTCCTCCAGCTCGGAGACCGAGAGGGTAGCCCGCTTGATGTCGTTAGAACGACGGTTGATGCAGTAGGCGCAGTCGTACATGCAGTAGT
>JAEEGL011212196.1_pt1 | contig 10251 bp, 9 predicted proteins | sample 9134231 | NCBI WGS metagenome assembly JAEEGL01 (sample SAMN16246548, study PRJNA631951) | gut metagenome | biome: gut microbiome; feature: rumen; material: fiber-attached | host: Bos | place: Iran: Karaj | collected 2018-10 | reverse complement strand
ACTGCTGATGAATACTACATGCACTATAGCCCTTTTCTAACAAATGCATGTATCTCAACAACTCATCGTAGCCGTGTTTCTTCTTTTTTGACATAACAAAAACCCCGAAAGTTTTTTGTCTAACTTTCGGGGTTCATGTCAGATTTAGCCGACCTCTTTCGTTCTGACTCAGGAAGCAATTACTTCTTGATAGCCTCTTTGGCCTTGTCAGCGCCAGCCTGGATAGCGGTCTTGGCGACATCGGTGGCAGCAGCCTCGGCAGCCTCCTTAACGGTCTGCTCGGCTTCGCTCTTTTCGCACTTTTCGCACTTCTCGCAGTTTCCGCTGCACTCGGCCTCCTTGGCTTTCTTGTTGTTTCCGCAAGCGGAGAGAGCAACGAGAGAAGCGGCAATGGCCAGAACCATCAATACTTTCTTCATGATACTTAATAATTAACCGGTTAAACTTAATTGCAGCCCATAACAGGCTGCTGGGAACAAAGATAAGCAGATTATTCTTAAAAAGCAATATGTTAAGTGCCAACTTGAAATTCATCGGGGCGGGGCAGGGGTCTTCTGGGAATATTGGCAAGTCCTTGCCTGGAGTTCCAAGCTGTATTTCATCGGGGCGAGGCAGGGGTCTTCTGGGGCTCTCAGAGGCAGGTGGAGCGCCCAGGTCTGCAGGAAAAGTGTAGATCGGGGCGCGATGGTATGCTCTCAGGCCTGGCAGAGGGCAGTTTCCTCCAGACCCATCCCACTGCTGTTGTCGTCCCGAAAAATGGGACACTGCCCGGAGAGGCCCCGGACCGGGGAGGCGACGGGGAAGAGGAAAGCGGACCAGGGGAAAGGAGAGGCCCCGACTCGGGATGGAGGTTCGGGATGCATCTCTGCGACAGAACCTCCTCCCTGGAGGAGCATGCCGTGAGCAGGAAGGGCCGATTTGCTCACGGGAAGGGGTGAAAGCATGCCCCGGTGAGCAGGAAGGGCCGTTTTGCTCACGGAAGGGGGGGGAGCCTGCCCCGGTGAGCAGGGAAGGGCGTTTTGCTCACCGGGGAAGCTCAAATACTTCCATGCCGGAGAGGGCGCCGTCATCGATGTGGAAACGCAGGGCGGTGCGGACGAGATGCCAGCCCTGGATGCCGCAGGCGCCGGGGTTGACGGTGAGCATGTCGAACTTCGGGTCGTGCATCACCTTCAGGATGTGGGAATGCCCGCAGACGAAGATCTGCGGCCGCAGCTCACGTATCAGCGAAAGGGCGCGCAGGTCGTAATGGCCGGGGTAGCCTCCGATGTGGGTCATCAGCACGGACATGCCTCCGCACTCGAAGAACTGGTGCGCCGGGTAGTCGTAACGCGCGGGGTAGCCGTCACAGTTGCCGTACACTCCCACGACCGGCTTGTAGTCTGCTATGCTCTTCAGGAAGGTCTCGTCGCCGCCCCAGTCGCCGGCATGCCAGAGGACGTCCACCGGCTCCAGGAACTCCTTGAAGCGGTGGTCGAACACACCGTGGGTATCGGATATGAGGCCTACGTACATTATTTGAACAGGGCTTTGACCAGCGCCGGAATTTCCGCGACCTTCACCACCGCAATATCCTTGTGCTGCATATCCAGGGACGAGAACGACGACACGAATATCTTCTTGAACCCGAGCCTCACGGCCTCGGAGATGCGCCTGTCGGTCTGGCCTACGGGGCGTATCTCCCCGCTGAGCCCCACCTCCCCGGCGAAGCACACGTCCATGGGAATGGCGAAATCGAAATTCGAGGAAAGCACGGCGCAGACCACCGCCAGGTCACAGGCCGGGTCGCTTACCCGAAGGCCTCCGGCCATGTTCAGGAACACATCCTTGGCGTTCAGATGGAAGCCGGCCCGTCTCTCCAATACGGCCAGGAGCATATTCAGGCGGCGTACGTCGAAGCCGGTGGCGGAACGCTGCGCGGTGCCGTAGGCAGCCGTGCTGACCAGGGCCTGGACCTCGAAGAGGAAGGGCCTGGTGCCGTCGAGCATGGCGCAGACGGCCGTTCCGCTGAGGCCGCCCTCATGCAGGGGGACCAGCAGTTCGGAAGGGTTCGCGACGGCCCTGAGCCCGGTGCCTGTCATCTCGAAGACTGCCAGCTCCGAGGTGGACCCGAAACGGTTCTTGATGCTTCTCAGGATACGGTACGACCCGCGGTTCTCGCCCTCGAACTGCAGCACCACATCCACTATGTGCTCCAGTATCTTCGGCCCCGCGATGTAGCCGTCCTTCGTGATATGGCCGATAAGTATCACCGGGATGCCGCTCTCCTTGGCGAAGCGCAGCAGTATGCCCGCGACCTCCTTGATTTGGGATACCGACCCAGGTGAGGACTCCGCAGTCTCGGTGTACATGGTCTGCACCGAATCCACGATCACCAGGTCCGGAGTCAGCTCACGCGCATGTTCCACGACGTTCTCTATGAGGGTTTCGCTGTAGATGTAGCAGCCCGAGGCGTCGCCGCCCAGGCGGTTCGCGCGCATCTTGACCTGCTTTACGCTCTCCTCTCCTGAAACATAGAGCGTCTTCAGGGAAGGGCAGCCGAGTGGCAGCTGCAGCGAAAGGGTGGACTTGCCTATTCCAGGCTCACCTCCTATCAGCACCAGCGACCCGGGGACTATCCCGCCGCCGAGTATGCGGTCCACTTCGGGATTGCCCAGCGACAGCCTCGTCTCGGCCGAATTGTCTATCTGGGAGAGCCTGACCGGCACGTTCGAGTTTCCTGCGGACTTCCCTCCCTTTGAAGAGGATGCTTTGGGTGCCGCCGGCGCCTCCACCATCGTATTCCACTCCCCGCACGCAGGGCACCGTCCCATCCACTTGGGACTTTCATTTCCGCATGAACTGCAGAACCATACCGTCTTTCCTCCCTTCGAAGCCATATCCTATATACTCCTTATATGCTTTTCCCATGCCCATGCGGAAGCCAGCGTATCCTCTACGCTGCGTTCAGCCTTCCAGCCGAGTTCCCTGTTCGCCTTCGCGGGATCCGCCCATATCGCCGTGACGTCTCCGGGACGACGCGGGGCTATCCTGTAGTTGAGTTTCAAGCCGTTCACCTTCTCGAAAGCCGTCACCAGCTCCATCACAGAAACGGGCCTGCCGGTGCCGATATTGAAAATCTCATACCCCTGGGCCATCTTCCCGTCCAGCATCCGCCTCACCGCGGCGACATGCGCCTTCGCAAGGTCCACTATGTCGATATAGTCGCGGAGGCAGGTCCCGTCCGGGGTCGGGTAGTCGTCCCCGAAGATGGAAAGGCACTCGCGCACCCCAGCCGCAGTCTGGGTGATGAAGGGCACGAGATTGTTCGGCACCCCCCTCGGAAGTTCGCCGATAAGGGCGCTGGGATGGGCCCCGATAGGGTTGAAATACCTCAGGGCGATGCCCTTGATCCCGGAGTAGGCCGCCACCGAATCACGGAGGATATCCTCGCACATCTGCTTGGTGTTGCCGTATGCCGAAGTGGCGGGCAGGCGGGGGGATTCCTCGGTGACGGGGAGCTTCGACGGCTCTCCGTAAACGGTCGCGGAGGAAGAGAAGAGCACGTTGCAACCGCCCTTTTCCACTGCCACCTGCAGCAGGTTCACGAAGGACTGCAGGTTGTTGGAATAGTATTTCAGGGGATCCGCCACGGACTCACCCACGGCCTTGAACGCCGCGAAATGGATCACCGCGTCGATTCCGTACTTCCCGAAAAGGGCGCGCACGTCCTCCTTGTCGCAGAAATCCACCTTCTCGAGGGGCATCTCCCGCCCGAGTATCCTGCAGACGCCGCGGTAGTTGGTTTCGTCGCAGTTGGAAAAGTTGTCAGCTATCACCACGCCGTAACCCGCCTGGGCGAGCTCCACGGTCACGTGGCTCCCTATGAATCCGGCGCCGCCGGACACAAGTACAGTCTTCATCTTATTTCTTCAGTTTACCGCATCCGACGAGGGCGTCGGTGCCGAGTGTGGCAGCCGCTGGGATATTGACGCTTTCGAGGTTCCCGCACCATGCGAAGGCCCTGTCGCCTACTATGGCCACGCTCTCAGGCAGCACTACGCTGACGAGCTCACCGCAGCCGGCGAACGCTTCCAGACCTATCTCGGTCACTGCCGCGAGGACCGTGACTTTCTTCAGCTTCCCGCAGCCCGCGAAGGTCCTGGGAGCAATCTTCAGGTAGCCCTCAGGCACCGTGAACTCGGTGATCTCGGCGCGCTTGGCCTCAGTCTCCGGGTCGAGCATGAAAGTCCCGAGTTCCAGGACCACCTCCCCTGCAGGGCCGAAGATCCCGGTGAGCCCGTCGCGGGTCACCTTGAACTGCTGCTTCTCGGCGTCGAAGTCCACGGAAGCGAATTCCGGGGCTACGAGTATCCTGCCGTCAGGCCCGACGATACCCTTTAGAGAATCCAGCGCTACCCTGTAGAAACCGTTCTCCGGATCGAAATCGAGGGCGGTATATTCCACCGGCACCAGCATGGCCCCGTCTGCGGCTGCTATGCCCTTGAGGGAGCCCTTCCCGACTTCGTAGAAATTCCGCTCCGGCTTGAACTCGACCGTAGAATACTCGGGCGCGAGCACGATGGTCCCGCTCGCGGTGGCGATGCCCTTGAGCCCGTCCTTCTCCAGTTCATACACCCCTCTTTCGGTGTTGAAGGCGACGGCGGAATACTCGGGCGCGAGTACGACCTTGCCGTCGGGACCGGCGATGCCCTTCAGGGCGCCCTTCTCGAGTTCATAGACGCCCCTTTCGGGGTTGAAGGTGACGGCGGAATATTCAGGAGGGAGGACCACGGTTCCGTCAGAGGCCGCTATGCCCCTGAGCCCGTCCTTCTCCAGTTCATACACCCCTCTCTCGGCGTTGTAGGCGATTGCGGAGTACTCGGGCGCGAGGATAAGATGTCCGTCCGCTGCAGCCAGTCCCCTGAGCCCGTCCTTCCCGAGCTCGTACAGTCCCCTTTCGACGTTGAACGCGATTTCGGAATATTCGGGGGCGATGATGTGCGTGCCGTCCGTGGAGGCCACTCCGAACGCCGGGCCCTTGGCTATGAGGAAGGCGTCGGCGGCCCCGATGTACTCGACCGAAGCATATTCCGTCTTAAGGACATACTGAAGACTGCGCACGTCGAGTATCCCGGCGAATCCGGAGGAAACCACCTTGCAGAGGTCGCCCTTCACCGGCACCGGGGCATCGGTAAAGGCTTCGCGGAAGACCCTCGTGCCGGTGGTGGTCACCACCTCCCATCCCGCTTCTTCCTGGTACCAGATCTGGCGGTAATCCTTCCATACGCTTACCTCCCAGCATTTCGCCAGGAGCTTGGCTCCGGAAGCGTCGAACACGTCGTAGGTCCCACCGCTCTCACATATAGAAAGGGAGACGGAAGGATCGAAGTTCCCGGCGTTGGAGTACAGCGGCGGGATCAGCCATGTGCCGTCACGCTTGATGAACCCCCATTTGCCGGCATACTTAACCTTTGCCGCAAGGGTCTGTGCGGCGTCGATCTCGGCATATGCCTCGGCAGCCTCGAAGATGGGCTTGATGATATAATGTCCTTTCTCGTCCGCAAAGCCCCATTTGCCTTTTTTCTCAAGGGGGGAGACGGGCTCGGAGAGTTTCTTCTCGCTGACAGGCTTCAACTCAGGGTAATCCTGGGCGTAAAGAGCCGCTGCCGCAAAGAGGGCAGCCAGGATGACTGTTACTTTCTTCATAAGTCCTTGCATCTAAACTTTACAAATATAATGAAAAAACCTATCTTTGTATTATGTCTGAGGAACTGAATCTGGTACGCGATCTTGCGGTCATACTGATAGCGGCCGGAGTATTTACGATAATCTCGCGCGCCCTCAAGCAGCCCCTTGTCCTGGGATACATATTCGCAGGGCTTCTGGTAGGTCCCCACATAGACTTCTTCCCGGGCATCTCCAGCCAGGCTGCCGTGAACGAATGGTCCGAGATCGGCGTTATCTTCCTGATGTTCACCCTGGGCCTGGAATTCAGTTTCAAGAAACTCCTGAAAGTCGGGGGCAGCGCCCTGACCGTGGCGGGATTCAAGTTCATAGGCGTGTTCGTGATAGGTTTCCTCGTGGGGAAGGCCCTGGGATGGACCACCATGGAAAGCATCTTCCTGGCGGGACTCCTTTCGATGTCCTCGACCGCCGTGGTGATCAAGGCCTATGACGACATGGGGCTGAAGGGCCGACCGTACGCCTCGCTCGTATTCGGCACCCTTGTCATCGAGGACCTCATCGCCATCCTGCTGATGGTTCTGCTCTCGACTATGGCCCTTTCGCAGCAATTCTCCGGAGGGGAGATGGCCCGCGGCCTCGTGAATCTCGCCGTCTTCCTCGTGCTATGGTTCCTCGGCGGAATCTACCTCATCCCGACCCTGCTTGCCAAGGCCCGCAAATACCTCAACGACGAGATCCTGCTGATAGTCAGCATAGGCCTCTGCTTCGGCATGGTCACCCTTGCGACCGCGGCAGGCTTCTCAAGCGCCCTGGGCGCCTTCGTGATGGGTTCCATCCTTGCCGAAACAGTCGAGAGCGAGCATATCACTAAACTCGTAACCGGCATCAAGAACCTCTTCAGCGCCATCTTCTTCGTCTCCGTCGGAATGATGGTGGATCCTGCCGTGATAGGCCACAACTGGGCGGTGATCCTGCTGCTCACGGTCATCGTGGTCGCAACCCACATCGCCTTTTCCGCAGCGGGAGGCATGGTCTCGGGACAGGGCCTCGGAACCTCGATACGCACCGGCTTCAGCCTGGCGCAGCTGGGAGAGTTCGGCTTCATCATCGCCGGCGTGGGCACTTCCCTCGGGGTCATGCGCGGCTCAATCTACCCTATCATCGTGGCAGTCTCGGTCATAACCACCTTCACCACCCCCTATATGATACGCTGGTCCGACGGAGCGGTCTCATGGGCTGAGAAGACGCTCCCGGAAGGGTGGAGGGACTGGATAGAACGCAGCCGCGGCGTTTCCGAACCGGGATCCGGCTCCGAGAAGAGCGAATGGAAACAATACCTTAAGAACTACTTCCTGAGGATATTCCTGTACGCAGTCGTGCTCACCGCCATCCTCATCGGCTCCAAACTCTACCTCGAACCCCTGCTGGCAAAGTGGTTCCCCTCGTGGGGAGATGCTCCCGTAAGCATCATGTGCACCGTGGTGACCTTCGCCGTGATGGCTCCGTTCCTGCTGGGCCTGACTTCCGTCAAGGCCGGGGCCGCTTCCGCCCGCAAGCTCATAAGCGAAAAGGAGACCAACAAACTGCCGCTGCTGGCGCTCCTGCTGCTGCAACTGTTCATCTCCATTTCTTTCGTACTCATCCTCCTCGCGAGCCACTTCAACATGGCGGGATGGACGGTGCTGGCGATAGTGGTCGGCTCGCTGGTGTTCTTCTTCGTGGCCCGGCGTGCCATCGGGAGGTTCAACACCATTGAGAGCCGCTTCCTCGAGAACCTCAACGCCAGGGAGATGCACGAGAGGAAGGTAGCCCCCGTGGCCACCTCGTTCAGGCAGGAGTTCGCGGGCTACGACGTCCATCTCGAAGGTGTACGGCTTTCGCCGGATTCCGACCTCGCGGGAAAGAAGCTCTCTGAGATTCCCTTCCGCAGCGAGACTGGCGTGAACATAGTCAAGATCCAGCGCGGAACCCGCAACATCAACATCCCTTCAGGGGAGGAAGTCCTGCTTCCGGGAGACCTGGTGCTGGCCGCCGGGACAGGGGCGCAGATCGAGTCCTTCCGGAAAATGATGGCCGAGTCAGTGTCAGCCGCGCCCTCGGAGGGCAGGGACTTCTGCATACTCCCGGTCATCCTGAAGGCAGGCTCCCGCCTGGTCGGGAAAGACCTGCACAGCCTCCGCACCCGGGACTACGGGGTGATGGTCGTGAGCGTGCTGCGGGAAGGGGACTTCTTCACTAACCCGGCGCCTGACTTTATGTTCAGGGAAGGCGACACCGTCTGGCTCGCCGGGGAGAAGCAGGCGTGCGAATGGTTCCTATAACCAGGTCAAGAACGGCTTCCGGGAAAGGGAAGCGTTGTAGTAGCGGCGGTCGCCCGTAACTTCCGCACCCAGCCAAGCCGGGCGGTCGAAGGGTTCATCTTCGGCGGAAAGCTCGATCTCGGCAATCACCAGCCCCTCGTTGTCCCCATGGAATTCATCTATCTCCCAGGTATGGGCCCCGTCGGTGTTGGGCACCAGGTGGCGGGTCTTCTCTATGCGCCCCGGCTCCGCGATGGTCAGGAGCTCCCGGGCATCCTGCACGCTTATTTCCTTCTCCCATTCGAAACGGGAGAGGCCGTCCGTGCCGCTCGGGCCCTTGATGGTAAGGAAGGCCCTTTCGCCGGCGATGCGGACTCGTACGGTCCTGCCGGAGGCCGAGGAAATGTAGGCCTGGACCATGTCCACTGAGGACCGTACCTCCTTTTTCCAATTCCCTTCGACGAGGAATTTACGCTCGGTTTCAATGGCCATCGCTATTCGACGCTGTTGATGTCCAGAAGTCCGTTCAGGATGGCATAGACGGTCAGTCCGGCCACGGTCTTGATCCCGGTCTTGCGGGTGATGTTCTTACGGTGCGTGATCACCGTGTTGATAGAGATATTGTGACGGTCGGCGATCTCCTTGTTCAGCAGGCCTTCAGCGACGCTGACCAGGATTTCCTTCTCGCGGTCCGAGAGTTCCTCCCCGCGGGGTTCGCGCTTTCGGGAGACCCTGAGCTCGGTGAAATGGGGATCCTCTATCATACGCACCAGCGGCACCAGTATCTCGTCTTCGAGGCGGGTGTGGCGGTCGAGGTCCTTCTGCAGGTCGAAGAGGAACTGCAGGAGGTTCTTCTTGAGCCTCTCGTCGCATTCCGAGGGCAGGGACTTCATGATGATGCGCTTGAAGTCCGAAAGCTTGCTGTCTATGTCCGAGTGGTTGTCGCTGAACTGGTCGATGGAGAAATCGAACATCCGGTGCCCGGCCAGAAGCTGCTTGACATAGGGGAACACCTCTCCTTCCTCGAACTGGAAATGGATCTCAAGTTCTTTCTTGTAGTCCGAGAAGAACTTCCAGACTGCGTTCTTCTGCATGGGAGAGCAGGGTTGGATGAGACGCTCGGTCGCGTCCGCGAGCTTCACGAGGGCATTGCTGAGGTAGTACTCGTGCCCTTCGTGGAGGTAGGCGATGACCCCTTCGACAAGGTCGTAGAGGCCTATGTTTCCGTTGTATTTGGGCATCAGTGGCATAATTCAGTCCAATAAGCCTTCCGGCAGGTCAAGGTTCAGCGTACGCGTCCGGGGGTCGGCTTCGATGACAAGGTCTTCGTGGATGGGGACCATGACCTCGCCTTTCGCCGTTTCGACGCACAGGCAGGGGTTGCCGGGGAAGGGCTCTATGTCGCTGACGGTGCCGATTTCGCGGCCCTTGTCGAGCAGGGTCCAACCGATGAAGTTCTCGTCGGCATCGTCCTCCTCTTCGTAGGCTTCGGAATACACGGCCTTGCCCACCAGTTCCTCAGCATCTTCCAGGGTCCGCACGTCCGTTATGTGGATCACTGCCTTCCCGGTGCCTTTCGGTCGCAGGTTTTCAATGAAAAAAGGAACCGGGAGGCCATCGAATTCGATGTACACCGGTTCCTTGAGATCGATATCCTTGGGATCTATGTCGCGGGCTGAAATCAACAACCCGCCGTCAGTCCCGTCGGACTTCAGGATCTTTGCGATCTGAAGCATTACTCCGCGGCAGGAGCGGCTTCCTCGGCGGGAGTCTCCTCTACGGGAGCCTCTTCGACGGGAGCTTCCTCAGCGGCCTCGGCTGCGGTTTCAGCAGCTTCGGCGGCTTCCTTCGCGGCGGCAAGTTCAGCGGCCTTCTTTGCGATGGCCTCGGCCCTTGCGGCGTTTACCTTTGCTTCTTCAGCCTTGGCAGCCTTGCGTGCCTCGATGGCGGCAGCGGTCAGGCCCTGCTTCTTGGCTTCGATCTTGGCGTCCCTCTGAGATTTCCACTCGTTCCACTTGGCGTCGGCCTGCTCCTGGGTCAGGGCTCCCTTGGCGACACCGCCGTCGAGGTGGTGGCGAAGGAGAACTCCCTCGTAGGAGAGGATGCGGCGGCACACCAGCGTGGGCTGGGCACCGACCTTGAGCCATGCGAGAGCACGATCACCCTTGAGCACTATGGTCGCAGGGTTGGTGTTCGGATTATAGGATCCGATCTGCTCGATGAAACGTCCGTTGCGCGGGGAGCGCGAGTCCGCCACTACAATGTGGAAGAATGCGAAATTCTT
>JAEEGL011038064.1_pt1 | contig 10251 bp, 7 predicted proteins | sample 9134231 | NCBI WGS metagenome assembly JAEEGL01 (sample SAMN16246548, study PRJNA631951) | gut metagenome | biome: gut microbiome; feature: rumen; material: fiber-attached | host: Bos | place: Iran: Karaj | collected 2018-10 | reverse complement strand
TCGTCTTCACCGCACAAAGAAAAGACTGAAAGACTACCTGAAAAAGGAGGGACTGCTTGTATGAAACGGGAGATCCTCTCGCGAGCCCTGAACGGCATCGACGATGCATTCATCCAGGAGACATTCTCTTATAAGATCCGTACAGTACAAGTACGCCCGGGAAGGAATGAACCAATGCATGCATCCGTAAAGAAACAAACTCCCAGACGCATCCTCACGCTGGCCCTTGCGGCGGCACTCATCCTGTCACTTGCCGCTGCGGCTTACGCTACGGGCTTTTTCGGCCTGAAGGCTATTCTGATCGAAGATGATTCGCTCACTGCATACAAATGGACAGACAACGGGAACGGCACACGCTCCCCGGCAGAAAACCCGGACGGCGGCTTTGTCTCCATCACACAGCCGCAGGATGCTCCTGACGATCTGGATCCGCAGATCCGCGAAAAGATCCAAAACTCCGAGAAGGCCTGGGCGGAGTGGAAGGAATGGAACGATGCAAACAAGCTGATAATGCCCGCCGTCTACCAGCCTCCGGAGGGATGTATGAATCAGGACGAAGAAGAAAACGAAGACGGGACCTGGACTGTATATTTCTACGGATCACTTGAACCCGTTACCGACGAAAAAGGAAACATTATTGATTATACGAACGGCGAGATTCTGGAAAAACGCTCCGCCACGGCAGAAGAACATGCACAGATGGAACAGCTTCAGAGTGTCGCAGGAATGGGCTACCCGGGATATGACTACAAATACAATGTGACGGATGACAAAGGCGCTGCAAAGCTTGAAGAGATTGCCTCACGTTACGGACTGCAGCTCCGGAAAAAGCAAAACGCACTGTACCAGAACTTTGGGGAACAGACCGGTTTTCTCTCCCGCGGAGAACTTACCCGGAAAATCGATGAGATCGCAGGCGGGAATCACCGGTTTTTCCGTGTGGAACCTACGGGTTACGACAAATTTTACTACTGGGATGAAGGCACTTTCTGCGTCAGCTTTTATACCACGGAGGATTTCAGCAATGCCGGTACGAGCTGCTATCTCTATAACTCCCCTTACGGCACATTGTCCAGCGGCTATGAGATCATCTCCGAAGTACAGGACGTCCATGCCTTCGCCACCCGCACCCATATCACCCCCGACGGTACGGAAGTGACGGTCCTGCAGAACGGAAGTGACATGTTTGCTTACTCATATCTGGAGAATTCCTTTGTGAACATGCAGATCTTCCAGCCGAACGGGCTCAGCGAAGCAGAACTGGATGCCATCATTGATATGGTCGATTTCAGTGTAATAGGATAACTGCACACACCTGAGAGAGGAGGCCTTATGGCCTCCTCTCTTCTTCCCGGTCTGTCCGCTTACCGCTTCCGGATGGACTTACAGTACACGTAAATGAATCCTGCGCAACTTTGTACGAAGGGCTTGTTTTCATACCTGTTTTCTTTGAAACCGGTGAAAAACTCCTGATGCTCCTGCTGATCTGTATCCTTGCAGAAAGATGACCATTCCGGATAAAACAAAAACGAGCCCTGCGGCTCGTCCAGATAACCTGTTCCACTGCATGTGTCCGAAAATAGAAGTAACCCCTGACAAAACACCTTTCACCTGTTCTGTCAGGGGTTACTTCTCTGAATTTTTATTATCTAGCATCTATGGTTACCTCTTCTTTCTCTCAAATCCTGCCGCAATACCACCGGATCCTTCCGTCCTTTTCCACCGTTCATTGAACATCTGTTCGTGTCTTTAAGTAAGACTTACTGTGTGTGGGGAACTTTCCGACTGTCTGACCTTGCGGGCTTTCTACTATTTTAACAGAGGTCCTCTTGTTGTCTATACTATACACCAGGTGCCGCAGAATTGCAAAACGCAATAATGACCGAATATTCTGTCCAAAAGTTGTTCAAACAGCTGAAAAACAAGGGATCTCCGGTTTTCCCTTCAGATAACCGTTGACATATGCAGGCATATGATGATAACATGTAAGTGTTGTGGTGCTTTAAATCACCGTTTTTTTACAGATGATGGCTGCCCGGCGCTTCTGCGCCGGGCAGCTTTGCTGTTTCAGGATCCGGATTGCTCCTCATCCTTTTTCTTCCGGACGAGCAGTTTCTCAACACGCCTTCCGTCGGCATTCAGCACCCGGACCTCAAGTCCGCATGCCTCGAAGGATTCTCCCGGTTCAGGGAACTTCTCCAGTGTTTCCACCGTCCATCCGCCGACCGTCTTGCTCTCCGCTTCCAACTCTGTCTCATCGAGCCCCATCAGGTCGATAAAATCCGAAATAGGCATATCTCCGTCCAGTTCATATTCTCCCTCGGCATTCTGCGTGAATTCCGGGATCACTTCATCGGTCTCGTCCCAGATATCTCCGACGATTTCTTCCAGAACGTCTTCCATGGTAATTACGCCGAGCGTTCCGCCGTATTCATCCGTCACCACAGCAAGATGCTGCTTGGCCCTTTTCAGGCGGTCGAGCACCTGCGGAAGCTTCATCGTCTGATAAACATAGCAGACCGGCATCAGGAGACTGCGGATGTCGATCGGTTCGAGCGTCTCAGGAACAGCTTTGAAAAAGTGGTTCAGATAGAGCACCCCGATCACATTGTCGATTCGTCCCTCATAGACCGGGATCCGGGAGTGATTGGCGTTTTCGACCGTGGCAAGGATATTTTCCCAGTCATCGTCGATATCCAGCGCCTGCATATCCACCCTAGCTGTCATGGCCGCGGAGGCAGGGATCTCAGAAAAGTCGATTGCGGCCTGCACCAGTTCGGAGCGGTCTTCGTCAATGACCTCTTCATCCTCAGCTGTTTCAATAATCATCTGCAGCTCATCGACTGCTTCTTCGCTCTCGTCCGGAGATTTCTCCGGATGCATCCCCGCTGTGAACAACCTGACCAGGAGCACAACCAGTCCAACCAGCGGAAAGAGAATAATCATCAGGATCCGCAGCAGGACCGCATATCGCATTGCAAGGGTGGTCGCTTTCTTTTTTGCAGTGATCTTCGGGATCGTCTCGCCGAAGATGATCACGAGCAAAGTCATGACCACCGTAGCGATCCAGGTGTACCGGTCATTTCCCGCAATCAGGATGACCAGCACCGAAGCCAGGGAGGAGCCGGCAATATTTGCAAGATTGTTTCCGATCAGGATGGTGCTGAGTGTATCCTCAAACTGCCGGGCAAGTCTCAGCGCAAGGCCGGCCCGTCTGGATCCATCCTCCTCCAGGTTTTCCAGCCGGACCTGATTGCAGGAGGAATAAGCCATTTCACCGGCGGAAAAGAACGCGGATGCAAAGAGGCATCCCAGAATCCCAAGCAGGACCGTAGCAATCATGACTCCCCGCCTCCTTCCTTTTCTTCCGGAAGGAGCTCCACCGTCAGTTTGCGGATCCGGTGGTTTTCCATTTTCGTGACAGTAACACGGAGCCTGTGATAATCGAAGCTGTCATCCACTTCCGGGATCGAGGAGAACTTTTCATAAGCCCACTCTCCCATCAGCGTGTTGACCAGTTCCTCATCCTCTTCGGGATCTTCAAATCCGATCTCTTCAAAAACATCGCTCACATGTTCTTCCGCGTCGGCAAGATATTTCGTGTCGCTGATCCGGACAAGGGGTTCCTCCACTACATCATCCTCGTCCCAGATCTCTCCAACGAGTTCCTCAAGGATATCTTCGATCGTGACAATGCCAAGGGTCCCCCCGTAATTGTCCGTAACAACGGCCATATTCACTTTCCGCTCGGACATCTGTGGGAGAAGTTCGTCTATCTTGGTACTCGAATGGACGAACAGGACCTCATCGATCAGCGGACGCAGTTCCAGACTGCTTCCTCCCCGCAGGCAGGCTTTGATGAATTTGCGGATCTGCAGGACCCCGATGATATTATCGATGCTGCCTTCATAGACCGGGATCCTGCTGTGGTTCTGGGCTTTGACGAAAGCCAGAATCTCCGCAGGATCGTCTTCAATATCCACCGCAGCAAGATCGACACGCGGCGTTACGATGCTTTCGACTGTAACGTCTCCGAACTGAAGAGCTGATGATATCAGGTCTCCCTGGTCCTCATCGAGTGTTCCTTCCTCCGTCATATCCTCAATGATATCGTAGATCTCATCCTCCGTTACAGAGATTTCATTCTCCGTCGAAGTGATCCTGGCAGCTGTCCGTCCAATGGCAGCCAGCAAATCGGAAAAAGGCGAGAGGATCTTCATCAGTCCCGACAGGACTCCGCTTACAGCGAGCGTGATCTTTTCGCTTTTTCTTTTTGCAGCACTTTTCGGGAGCATCTCTCCGAGGAAAAACACCGCAATCGTCGTGACCGCCGTACTCAGGGTCACCGCTTTCAGCCCCCAGGTCCGCGTGACAAAAACAGTGACCACCGCTGCAGTGACGATATGCACGATATTCGTTGCTATCAGCAGCGTGGTGATCGCTTTATCAAAATCATCCAGAACATCCATGGCTTTCTTTGCACGGGAATCCCCGTGTTCGGCCATATTCCGGATCCGGTTTCGTGAACAGGACGCGATTGCTGTTTCACATACGGCAAACCAGGCCGCAAGGAAAATCAGCACCGCAATACCTGCATAAAATGGCAATCGACTGCCGTCATCCATATAGGATCTCTCAACTCCTTTACTTCCGGCTTCCCGCCGGTAAAACAACCTAAATTATAGCATGCGCCTGTTTTATCGTCAAGATTCCCGTTCCAGGGCTTCAGGCAGAGGAAACTCCCGGACATACGCTTGCGGACAGCCGTTCTCTGTGTTATGATTGCTTCGTTCATTTCGGGAAGGAATGGAGCTGTGATGAAAAAGAAACGGTTTTTATATCTTCTGCTGGCCATTGCTCTTCTGGCCGCATTTTTCATATACCGAAGCATGGACGGAACTCCGGCAAAGCCTGCGGAACCGCTCGTATCATCCGTACTGTCGGTACTCGACGGGGCTTCTCCCTCTTCCGATGAAGCATCTGCTCCTCAGCAGGAGGGTCCGCTCCCGGACATTTTCCTCCCTTCTGACCCGGAATCGGCTCACTCAGAGCAGGATATCATCAGTTCCACCGCGGAAATCGCCGATCTGGTTGAGAGGGATGGCATATATGATTCAAAAGATGAGGTAGCGCTGTACATACATACGTTCGGCTGTCTCCCCCCGAACTACATCACGAAAGATGAAGCAAAAGCCGCCGGCTGGTCGGGGAACGGCGGGGACAAACTGGACAAATACTGTCCCGGCAAGTGTATCGGCGGAGACCGCTTCGGCAACCGTGAAGGGCTTCTTCCCGCTGAAAAGGGCAGGACGTGGACAGAATGCGATATCGGCACGCTCGGAGCAAAGAACCGCGGTGTGAAACGGATCGTTTTTTCCAACGACGGGCTGATCTACTACACCGGCGATCACTATGAAAGCTTTGAGCTTCTGTACGGGCAACCGTAAATACCTGATAACAGAAAAGCAGACCGCCTTCGGGCGGTCTGCTTTTCTGTTCTTTGTCCGATCAGCCTTCGGCTTTGACCGCGCTGACGATACGTGCCTGCGGCTCGTTGTACCAGTAGAGGAACGCTTCCACATCCACGATATCGCCCGCCTTGAGATCCTTCACCTGTTCATAGGTCTCGGAATCATTGCCGGTAAGATAACGGCGGAGCGTGAAGGTGAACGTCTGGTCGTTGAGTTTGGCCGTGATATAGAGATCTGCAGAAGCATCCCACGCGGAGTCGACATCCTCGGCGATCTCAAGGCCTTTCACGCTGACAAGGCGGCTCATGCAGCCGATCAGTTCATCTGTTCCGAAGAGTTCCGTCACATCAAGTGCGGGGGCGATATAGCTGCCGTCTTCGATCTCAAAGGAGGCATCCACAATCTCCACCTGACCGGACCACTCGGACTTATAGCCGGTGACTTTGATCTTCTGTCCAAGGACGAGTTTGTCATACTCTTCCTCCGAGCAGGCCATATCATAGAGGAAATACCCTCCCTCACCATCCTGCGTGTACACAGTGGCTTTGTCTGCCCACCAGCCCTCCTTGGCCTGGACATAGGTCTCGACAACCACTTCACTGTCAAGAGCCGCAGCATTGTAATCGGCATAGGTCATGACACCTTCGGATTTATCATTGATGTTTCCCGTTACAGCAGCGCTGATGATACGTGCCTGGGGCTCGTTATACCAGTACAGGAACGCTTCCACATCCACGATATCGCCCGGTTTGATCTCTTTCACCTGCGCATAGGCGTCGGAATCATTGCCGGTGAGATAACGGCGAAGCGTGAAGGTGTAGGCATCGCCGTTGAGTGAGAAGCTGAGGTACAGATCAGAAGACGCATCCCATTCCTGATCGGGCTGTGCTTCGCAGACGAGCCCTCTCACGCTGATGAGCTGGCTCATATGGGCGACCAGATCATTGCTTCCGAACAGGGCTGTCACATCAGCGGCCGGAGCGATATAGTTTCCATCTTCCAGTTCAAAGCTTCCGTCTACGATCTCCACCTGACCGGACCACTCGGATTTATATCCGGTGACCTTGATCTTCTGTCCGGGAACGAGTTTGGCATAATCCTCTTCGGAGCAGGACATGTCATAGAGGAAATATGCGCCGTCTTCATCCTGGGCATACACGGTAGCTTTATCGGCCCACCAGCTTTCCTTCGCCTGAACGAAAGCCTCGATGACGACCTCACTGTCCAGTTCAGCCGCTGCGTACTGGGCATAGGTCATGACGCCATCGGATTTCCCGCTTTCTTCGGGAGCAGCCTGTGCCGGGTCCGAAGCGGGCTCTGCAGCCGCCGGCTCGGACGGAGCCATCTCTTCGGGTGTGAGACCTGTCACTCCCTTTGCACCACAGGCGCAGAGAGCGAGGATCATGCACAGTGTAAGAACGAGTGCAAGGATCTTTTTCATCTTTTTCTCTCCTTTATCCGCGCTTTCGCGCTTAGATTCACACAAAGCATTATAGTCCAATTCTACTACAAATCAACCGGAACCGGAAAACTTTCCTATTTTTTCTTCCGCAGGAAAAGGAACAGAGCATAGATCCCGATCAGTACCCAGGCTGCTGCCAGACAGCTCAGAAGTGTAACGGCTGTGCCGGGCAGCGGTCCGAGATCCTTCTTCCCGGAAGCGGCCCCTGTCTCGATCTGATCCAGATGCTTGAGCGAGACCATCTCCGTGAACAGCTGGTCTATGAACTCCCCGTCCACATCCTTTTTACGGCGGACTCCCTTCACGGCTTCCTCAATGAGCTGTCCCGCCGCATCACGGACCGAGGCAGAACCGTTGAACACCGGGGTGACAAAGGTATTCCCGGTATTTTCCATCAGAAGCTTCGTCGCATCGATCTTGATATCGTAATACAGTTCATTGTTCTCACCGGAACGTGAGAGATAATCCTGATACTCGGGTGACTGCTGGGCTTTTACCGTTACCGGAACATAGCCTTCCGTCTCGGCATAGGCTGTCTGGACCTCGTTGGAAAGGAGATACTGGGCGAAAAGCCAGGCTGCAAGGACCTCCTGCGGGTCCTCCTTGTTGAACACGCAGACAGACGGTCCCTGGCTGATCATGAGCGGATGCTCCGGGTCATACTGCGGGATCGGCCGTACGACCGTTTCAAATTTCACCACCTGGTCTGCAGGAATATCCAGCAGAGGCGCATTGCTCCCCATCCAGGTTGCGCCGGCGGTGGAGTCAATACCGAAAATGCTCTGCCCTGCATTCAGATAGTTTGCCGGATAGCTTGCGATCTTGAATGTGGAAAACGCTCCGCTCTTTGCATGTTCCGCAATCTCGAGCAGCAGTTCTCTGGTCGTTTCATTGAACAGCAGTACGTTCCCGTCTTCGTCCGAATATGGAGCGTCCAGCTGACGCAGCATGGAGATCATCATATTGTCGGTGGATTTATAGATAAACGGGATCATCACCTTCTGGCCGTTCACCTTATAATTCCCTTCGGCATCCTTCTCCATAGCCGCCTCTGAGACTTCCCAGACGAAATCCCAGGTCAGGACATCGGGCAGCGTGTATCCGAGTTTTTCCAGCAAAGTTCTGTTGATGAAGCACGCCTCCGTGGAACGCATGAACGGGAGCGCATACAGGTTCCCGTCAATATAGCATTCGTTCAGGAATTCCGGAATGACTTCCTCAGGAGCAGGTGCGTCAAAGAGCAGTTCACTGCCCCCGAGGCCGAAGCGTTCGTCCGTGAGCAGATCATCCAGTGCGACCACCACTTCTGCCCCGGTCTTGTATGTGGCGATATGGTCGGGATAGGTGATGCAGACATTCGGCGTCGTGTCGGTGGAAATGTTGGTAAGCACATCCTGATAAATCCGTCCGTAGTCGGTATACAGCTTCAACGTTACCGTAATGTTCGGATAGATTGCTTCGAAATCTTCGATCGCCTTCCGGTATATCTCCACCTGTGTTTTGTTCGTATCGTTCTTTGCCCAGAAAACGATCTCAAAATCCCGTTCCGTGTCAAAAGAATCCGGCACCTCGAAGGCTGCGCGTTTTTTTGAACCATGACAGCCGGTGAAGAGCGGGAGGATCAGGAGGACAGCGAAGAGCATGCAGATAATTCTGCGCAGATTTTTCATCCTTTCGTCCCTCCTCTCGAGACTCCTTCCATGATCTTCTTATGGAAGATGAGGAAAAGGATGACAAGCGGGATGGAAATCGAGACGACTGCCGCCATCATGGCTGGAATGTTTTCACGGCCAAAGCCGTTTTCCCGGATCTCCTGAATTCCGTTGGAAACGAGGAAATAGGCCTGATCGTCCGTGATGAGCCGTGGCCAGACATAGGAGTTCCAGCACTCGATGACCTTGAGAATGATGATGGTGATGATGGTTGGCCGGCAGATCGGGATCATGACTTTCAGTAGATATTTGATATCCGATGTCCCGTCGACCTTTGCCGCTTTGTACAGGCTTTCAGGGATCTGCGCGAAGTTCTCCTTCAGCAGATAGATATAGAATACCGAAGTCACAGACGGAAGAATCAGACCGGTGAAAGTGTTCCGCAGGCCGAGATTGGTGATGGTCTGGAAATTGGTGATGATAACCAGTTCGTTCGGAATCATCATCAGAGCAAGGAAGAAGGTGAAAACCAGATCTTTGCCGCGGAAGTCCATACGGGAAAATGCAAAAGCCGCCGGGATGATCACCGCCATCATCAGGACGGTGGTAACAAGTGTGAAAATCGCCGTGTTCAGGAAGTACTTTCCCAGCGGGACCTGCGTGAAGGCATCCGCATAGTTTTTCAGTGTGGGCGAGAGTGTGTAGAATTTCGGGATATATTCCGAGTTGTAAGCGCTGTACGTCTTCAGGGAAGAAAGAATCATCCAGTAAAAGGGAAACAGCACCATGACCGCCCATACAGCCAGGAAGAAATAAATCACGGTCTTCTTCACGATCCGGCGGGTCTGCGTCCTTTTCTCGATTCTCTCAAAGGAAACGTTTTTTTCCATCGCATCTCCCTCCCCTCAGACCGATACTTTCTTCCTGCTTGCAAGCAGGTTGATGCAGGTGATGGTAAGCACGACCGCAAACAGGATCAGCGCTGCCGCGGAAGCATAGGACGGGTACCCGCCGCTGTTTCCGTAAAGCATATCGTAGATGTAGCCGACCATGGTGTTCATTCCGGCGGCATTCAGATCGGTCCCGAAGAGAGCCACTGCGTCGCTGTAAGCTTTGAAAGCCCCGATGAATCCGGTGATCACCAGATAAAAGATCATCGGTGAGATCATGGGAAGCGTGATCCTGGTGAACACCCGCCAGGGCGGCGTGGCATCGATCCGCGCCGCATTGTAATAATCCTTGTTGACCGATGCCAGTGCGCTGGTGAGGATCAGGATCTTGAAAGGCATGACCACCCACACTGTATAGAAGCAGAGCACAAACATTTTTGCCCAGTACGGTCCGGTGATGAAATCGACTGATTTCCCGCCGAACCAGTTTATCAGCAGATTCACCAGGCCTTCCGAATAAGCCGTTTTCTTGAACAGGATCATGAAAACGAGTCCGACTGCCAGTGTATTTGTCACATAAGGGAGAAAGTAGACAGTCTGGAAAAGTTCCTTAACCCTGCTGATTGAGCTGAGCCCCAGGGAGATCAGCAGCGCGATCCCAGTGGAAAGAGGCACCGTGATGATTACCAGGATAAAGGTGTTTTTTACGGCCTGCAGGAAATAGGGATCATGCAGGACATAGGAGAAATTGTACAGGCCGGTCCCCCAGAAAGTCT
>JAEEGL010306197.1_pt1 | contig 10251 bp, 15 predicted proteins | sample 9134231 | NCBI WGS metagenome assembly JAEEGL01 (sample SAMN16246548, study PRJNA631951) | gut metagenome | biome: gut microbiome; feature: rumen; material: fiber-attached | host: Bos | place: Iran: Karaj | collected 2018-10 | reverse complement strand
TATTGTTCACGAAGAATACTGCCATTTTTTCTCCACGATTTGCAGCCTGCAAGGTTTCATTCAAACCTATGGATGCTAAATCTCCATCTCCCTGGTAGCTCATGACGATTGCATTGTCTTCAGCTCTTGAGATACCGGTAGCCACTGCAGGTGCTCTTCCGTGAGCAGTCTGGAAGTTTCCACAGTTGAAGTAGAAATATGCATATACTGAACATCCCACTGGGGAAATCATTACGCATCTTTCCTGGATTCCAAGCTCATCCATACATTCGGCAATTAATTTGTGTAGAATTCCATGTCCACAACCAGCACAGTAGTGAGTAGATTGAATGTTGGTTCCTTTTCTAGGATACTCTTCTAAAAGGGATTGTGGATTTCTACGTACTTGTAATTCATAATCTTTATCATTAAATTCTTGTTCACTCATTTTTCCACATCCTCAGTCTATAATATTAGGGCTGGCTTTCTCCTCACTTCTTTTTGATAAGTCTATCTCTTCATCTTCAAAGCCAGCTATTTCATAAATCTTAGCAAGAATCTCTTTTAATTCAATCAGGTTTCCACCCATTCTGTTGACAAGGTGAGTGTCCTCTTTTCTAAGTGCTGCAAATTGAACATCCGCTAGCAATTGGCCGTTACTCATTTCGACTGATATGAAGCTAACTCCTTTGTCGGACAGTTCCTTAATCCTGTCAACTGGGAAAGGATTTAATGTAATAGGTCTTAAAAGTCCAACTTTCAAGCCATTTGCACGGCTCTTATCAACAGCGGATCTTGCAATACGGCTACTGATTCCATAGGACACCAAGACGATTTCTGCATCTTCAACTTGGTACTCTTCATAGATAACCTCTTCAGCGTCAATCTTTGCATATTTTTCCTGAAGCTTGAAGTTGAAGTCTTCCAAGTCATTGAAGTCATTGAAGATTGAAGTAATTAGGTTTTCCATAGTTTCCTCATTTCCTTTCACTGCCCAATCCTTATCATTTTTTGGTTCAATAGCCTTTTCAGGAAATACCAATGGTTCTGCCATCTGACCTAAAGTACCGTCAGCTAATACTACTACAGGATTTCTCCATTTGTCTGCAAGTTCAAATGCTTTCATTGTTAGGTCACACATTTCCTGAACGCTGTTTGGAGCTAAAACTATGTTTTTATAGTTTCCGTGGCCTCCGCCTTTAACGACTTGATTGTAGTCCCCTTGTTCAGGCCCGATATTTCCAAGCCCTGGGCCAGCTCTCATAATATCAACGATTACTGCAGGCAATTCTGCACCAGCAAGGAAAGTGAATCCTTCCTGCATTAAGCTGATTCCAGGTCCAGATGAAGATGTCATAACCCTGTGTCCTGTACCTGATGCACCGTAGACCATATTGATTGATGCCTCTTCACTTTCAGCTTGAACAAAGTTTCTTCCAACCATTGGGAAGTATTTTGATGCTTCGTGTAAGATTTCACTTGCAGGAGTAATTGGGTATCCAAAGAAACAATCACAGCCTGCATACATTGCTCCGATGACAACTGCAGTATTTCCTTTTACCATTTGATTACTCATTTAATTGCCTCCTTTACTGGCTACTTTTGCCTTAATCATTTTAGCTACATCGTCATTTCTGATGTTTTTCAATTGATGCACTTCAAGCGCCAATGGTTCAGGACAGGTAAAGTAACAGTCTTTACATCCGGTACAGCCATCGCCGCTGTAAACAGCAAACTGGTAACCAGCATTATTCATTTCATCACTAAGGATAATCGCATTTTGAGGACATCCGACAATACATCTTTTACATCCTTTGCAGATTTCCTTGTTAATAACTGGATAAGATATCTCTTCTGTCATTTATATCATCTAATTTTCGTTGTCTTTTTCTCTGATTTCAACTCTTCTTATCTTACCACTGATGGTTTCAGGTAGTTCATCAACATATTCAACCATCCTTGGGTATTTATAAGGAGCTGTAACTCTTTTAACATGATTTTGAATGTCTTTAGTTAAAGAATCTGATGGTTCAAAGTCAGGTTGCAAAACAATGCTTGCTTTTACAATTTGACCTCTCACTTCATCAGGATAAGCGGTAATTGCGCAGTGTGCCACTGCTTCGTGTGATAGAACAGCACTTTCCACTTCGTACGGTCCAATACGGTAACCTGAAGATTTGATGATGTCGTCATTTCTTCCGACAAAGTGAACATATCCATCTTCATCGACCCATGCGGTGTCTCCGCAGTGGTAGTATCCGTCGTGAATTTGCTGTCTGTACTTTTCATCATCATTCACGTAATCTTTAAATAATCCTGGATTAGGGCCGTCATTCATTTTGAAACAAAGTTCTCCCTCTTCACCGATTTCTACTTTATTGTGGTTTTCATCTAATAATTCCAAATCGAATAATGGGGAAGGCTTACCGATGGAAGCAATCTTTGCATCTAACCATATGAATGTTCCGATTGATAATGTTGTTTCGGTTTGGCCGAATCCTTCTTTAATTCTTAAACCTGAAATGTCGTAGAATCTTTCAGACACTTCTGGAGGCAAAGGCTCTCCTGCGGTTGTAACATATTTTAAGTTTGAAAGGTCATATCCTTCGATATTCTCTTTGATTATGAATCTGTAGATTGTTGGAGGAGCGCAGAATGTATCTACTTTATTTTCAATGATTTTTTCAAGCAATTTGATTCCGTTGAACCTGTCATAATCATAAATGAATATGCTTGTTCCAGCAATCCACTGTCCATAGAGGTTTCCCCATACAGCTTTTCCCCATCCGGTATCCGCTGCTGTGTGGTGTATACCATCTTCCACAACATTATGCCAGTATTTGGCTGTAGGAATGTGTCCTAAGGAGTAGGTATGCTTGTGTGAAACCATTTTCGGAAGTCCGCTGGTTCCGGAAGTAAAGTAAATCAAGAAAATCTCTTCCGCATAAGTTTTATCTTCACCGGTAGGACGCTCAAATATAGGACTTTCCTTTTCAATCGCTTCATTGAAATTTATCCAACCTTCCCTATTGGAGTTGAGGACCAATTTAGGCAAATCAAGCCCTAATTTTTTTTCTGCTTCTTCATAATCCGGAAGTAAAGAATCTTCTTCGACTGAAACGACCATTTTCACATTTGCCTGTTCTAATCTGAAGTCAATGTCATGAAGTTTTAGCATGTGGGTTCCAGGGATAGCTATTGCCCCGATTTTATGCAATGCTACCATACAGAACCAGAATTCATATCTGTTTTTCAAAGTAAGCATTACACAATCGCCTTTTTTGATTCCTAAACGTTTGAATAGGTTTGCAGTTCTGTTGGAATATTCTTTCATATCTTTGAAAGTGAAAGTGTGGTTTTCATCATGGTCATTAGTCCAGATTAATGCTATTTTGTCCGGATCGATTTCTGCATATTTGTCAACTACATCGAATCCAAAGTTATAGTCATCGTTATATGTTAGCTTAAAATTTTCATAAAAGTCTTCATAAGAGTCGAAGTCAACTCTTTCTAAAAAATCTCCAATTACTGATGTCATTTAATTAACTCCATAAATATTATATGATTACTGCTAAAAACTTAGCGGGTTTGTCGTTCAGTGCTACCATTGCATGTCTGTGTGTTGAATCAAAGAAGATGCAGTCTCCTTCGTTTAACACGATTTCATTATTGTGTATATAAATTTTTAAGGAACCTTCCAGAACATAGTTGAATTCCTGTCCTGGGTGTGAGTTAAGTGAAGGTGTAGGGTTCTTTTTAGGGTCAACAACAACAAGGAAGGTTTCTGCTTTTTTGTGAATGAATTTGGAACATAAGTTTTCGTGAGTGTATTCCTTACTTCTATCAACTGAAACTCCCTTATTTGCGCGAGTGACGTCAAATATGTTCATCCTGCTTTCTTCACCTGTTAATAATAATCCTAAATCAACTTTAAAGATGTGTGCAAGTTCGTATAAAAAACTTGCTGGAATGTCAATTTCAGCGTTTTCATATTGGATGTAGGTTTCTTCTGTAATGTTCAATTCTTCTGCGATTTCTTTAATAGTAATGTCTGACAGTTCTCTCAATTCTCTAATTCTATTTCCAATATCTTTATTGTATTCATTCATTCATAAACACCTATTTTTCATTGATTTATATATTATAATATAATATTATAACATATCTTTATGTTTGAATTTGAAATTATATAAACCTTATCAAAAAACATGATAATTCGTTATAAATGTACAAAAAATAAATTTTTATTTAATGTTTGGGTGAATGGTTTTGGAAAGTTTTATATACTTCAAACAATAATTTTAATTTAATATTGAAGGAGATTATAAGATGACATCCAATGAGATAGGAACTAACATAATTTTCAAAAAGCAATTAGGCTTAAACTATGAAATCGACCAGAAATATGTTGGTTTGAAAATGAAGGAGAATAATATTTTATCTTTTAATTTCAGAGTGCCTGGAGCCTTAAAAGATGAAGTTGAAGCATACTTTAAAAGATTTAAATTAGGTGAGCCAATTTTGGTTGATATTGGTGGAACTGGTGATATAAGATGCGATTTTAAAGGACTTTCTCCAGTTTTAAAAAATAAAGATGAATTGGACCAATATTTCATATCAGCCACTTTACAAGAAGATAAAAAATATGATCCTATTGAAGAGGAAAAATGTGAAACCTGTAGTGGATGCGGATTCCACTAATTTATTCTTTTTTTAAATATACTCTTTTTTAATTTCTTTATATTCTGTAACAATATATTTTAACAAGTAGATTGTACCAAGGATGGATATTAATAGACATGGGACAATCCAAGGCAATTGAATCATTATTACGTCCGCTCCTGTCAGTGAAATGAGGGTTGCGACAACATTATTGATAAAATGCACGCTCATTGGAATCAGGATATTGTCTGTTTTCAAATACAATATGCACATGCACATTCCAAACAGGAATGCGCTTGTAATTCCACCAACTTCATGGCCAATTGCAAATATGAATGAGGAGATCAGCATTGCAGGAAGAATTCCTGTCCTGATTTTCAATCGGTTGAATAATACTCCTCTAAACACCAGCTCTTCTATGATTGGAGCAAAGATTATGGCGCCGATTGCATCAAGAATGACTACGCTTGAATCGACATTTACAGTATCCACATCCAAAGTTGAAATCCAGGTCGGGTCTGCAAGTCCCATGAGGATGTCCAATGAGGATATCAGGAATGTGAATAGGAATGCAAAAAGCAGGTTTACTGCAAAGACGTAGATTATCTCTTTTCTGATCTTATTTTCAAACAGATTTTCAATATTTCTATCAAGGCCGTATGTTCCTTTCAATGCCCAAGCAAACAATATGACTCCAATTAATAATAGAACTATAAAGAATAATTCATCAGATTCATAAATCTCTGGAAAAATGAACATTAAAAATGTACAAGCAATAACGGCGAAAATTATTCCTATAATCAAATCGATTATTGTGATTGTTCTTAATCGAACATTGAAGTTGGTGATGCTTTTGTCCATAGTTTCCACCTATAAGATTGTTTTAAACCAATTGACGGTTTCTATGATTTGGTCTTCAAAGTTGCCGTAGTCAATTTTTAAATCGATTTTTTCCATATTGCTGGTGTCGGCTAGTGAGTGCTTAATGTCGCCAGGTCTTTCAGGAAGGTATTTTGGCTCTAATTCGCTGCCCAATGCATTTTTGACAATTTCATACAATTCATTGATTGTTAGTTTTTTACCTGAGGCAATATTGATGATGCCGTTGTAGTCTGATTTGCATGAATTGATGTTTGCTTGAGCGATGTCTCCAATATAGACGAAGTCTCTGGTCTGTTCGCCGTCGCCGTAAATTTCAGCCTGTTTTCCTTCAAGAAGGGAGCTGATGAAATTAGGTATTACTGCGGCATATTGGGAGTTTTTGTCTTGCCTTGGCCCAAATACATTAAAATACCTGAGTGCAATGTAGTTTAGCCCGTAGCTTTCATAAAATGTCCTTAAATATAACTCACAGCTAGCTTTTGATGCGGCGTATGGAGAAGTTGGCATAGGCTGTTCTGTTTCTTTTAAAGGCATATTCCTATTTTCCCCATAGACTGATGAGGATGATGAGAATACAATTTTCTTAACATCGTTGTCAACTGCAGACTTCAGAAGCTTGACTGTTGAATTGACATTTATGTCATTGCATTCCATTGGTTTTTCAACACTTAATGGAACACTGGCCATGGCTGCAAGATGGAAAATGTAATCGGTTCCGGAAGTAAAATCGTCGAAATTAATTTCGCGGATGTCTCCTTCGATGAAATTCAAATTTTCATGCTCAGGATATTTTAAATTTTTAATGCTTCCAGTGGTGAGATTATCAATAATAGTAATTTCATTATCGTTTATTAAGTCATCAACAATGTGAGAACCGATAAAACCTGCCCCACCAGTAATTAAAATCTTTTTATTTTTCATTAAGCCACCAATTGATTATTTAAATTATATTTAAGCAATTATATATTATTTTTAAGTAACAATATTTATATATTTTTATATTAATATTTATTAAGTAAGAGGAGTCTAATAGTATGTTTGATTTTGTGTTCAATACCATATATTTTGCTTCGTTTAGTAATTTTTATGGGCTTAGCAATATAAGCTTGTCATTAGGAGAGGTATTATTAGCTTATATTGTAGCTATCATTTGTTCTATTGTTGTAGCCTTGCTTTTAAGGTTACCTTTACTTCCTAGCAAACCATATAGGTATTCTTTTGATGTAAGTGCGATTTATCCTACTCCAATAATTGCTATTGGTATTCTTTCCATATTCTTGGTTTTAAATTATACATTCATGTTTAATGGTTTGATTTTAGCAGTTATTATTGGTGTTTTATCCGCTTTATTTGTGAAATATTTATTTGATTTTGTATTTCCAACACCTCTAGACGATAATTCAGGAGAGGATATAAATGAATGAGGTAATTGGAATAATAATTGCCGCAATTCTTTGTTGGTTGAATTTTGTAATTGTAGATACATATTTCGGACTTCCCGAACAGCCTGGCGTTAGAGGAGCCAGGATTATTGGTAAAGATGTCGAAAGAAGAGGGGGAGACATTGCTGGTGGATTCTTCCAAGGAAACATTTTATGTTCTCCGGATGCATCTGCTGGTACTTTAATGGCTTCTATTGGATATATGCTTTTAGGAATTCCTGGAGGAATAATTGCAGCATTTTTAGTCTTTATCGGAAATAGATTATGTGCTGATCCAGGTTATGCCGGAACTACTGGATGTTTAACCGCCACTGCAATAATATTTTTAGCATCCTTCATAGGTTTGACACCTGAAATGTTTATTGTAGGAATGGTCATTGCCATTTTCACCATTATGGGAATAGACCAAGCCAGAATCTCAGTGGTTTTAGGAAAAATCGCCAAAAAATTCAATAGGCATGCTAGAGAGTGATAATATGTACGTTGAAATTATCGGTATTATAGTCATATTCGTGGCATTAAGAGCTTTGATAACAAGAAACAGGGCTGAAAGGCTTTTGTATTTGAATGTTATCGGTTTTGGAGTCTCTGCAATCATTGCATTATTGATTAATACTCCATTTGCTCTTGTTGTTGCAGCAGCATTCTTTATTTGTTCAACAATCAGTGCCAATGCTATTGCTTATACATTAAATAGACTAGATGATGAGATATTGTTGGAGTGAGTGAAGATGGAATTTCTTGTATCAATAATTGCAATAGCTTTGATGGTTATAGGAGCATTCGGTATCATATTCCTAAAAAAACCTTTGGACAAGGTCATAATGTTTTCAATACTGGATGCAGGTTTTGTTCTGGTTATTGCATTGTTTAAATATTTGGATGTTGCATTGTTCGCAGCCCTAGCAGGTCCATTATCAACTTTAGTATTTATTTTGTCAATTGTCAAGATTAAGGAAATCAGAACTAAAAAAATCGTAAGTGGTGATGCTAATGATTAGTGTTTCATTATTCTTCTATTTTGGAATATTTCTGGCCATTGTAGGAAGTATTGCTACCGCTTGGGGTCCTGGAGTAAATGACCCCGTCATAAGGACATTCAATACTGAAGTCGCTTCAATTGGAGTCTGTCTGGTTCTGTTATGTTATAACCATGTATTGGCTTTATTAACATTGCTTGCAACAACCGTTATTATTACATTAATCTTATTTAGAGCTATTATTCGTTTAGAAGAAATGGAGGCGGATGTATGAGGATTGGAGATTTATGGAACAAGTTGGCAGAGCCAAAAAACATTCCACGTCTTTTTGCATTTAGCCTTGGAATAATTTTAATAGTGGGTTTGGTAGTGCCTTTGGCATTGAACCCTGATCAATTATATGTCAGGCCTGCTCCTCAAGAGCAAGTAGATGATGGCTTAGCTATCGCACCTTATGATAGAGGAGGAGAGCCTTTGAAAGAAGCTGGTGAGATAAATCCTCAATATCCGGATAATGCAGCTAGTTTAGGGATGATTACAGGATATATGTCACCGCTGGCGGAATGGGTATCGTCAGTATCACCTTACTTCGGTACATCAATCTATTCATCTCCAGGAGGACTTATAGATGAGATTCTGTACTACACAAGAGGTTTCGATACAATACTCGAGTCCAGCATATTGATGATGTCATTCATCATCGCTTCATGGTTATCCATTAATTATACAATGAATAGGAAAAATGATGAAGGCGAAATTAAGAAGAATGTGCAAAAGGCCATTGACGATTCAGCAAAAGTGGCCAGTCAGATCAAAGCGAATGACGCTAAGGCAAGGTCAAAGCAATTGAGGAGGGATAACTGATGATTTACGTTCCTCAAGAGTTTGTTAGCATGTATTTGCCAGCGATTTATGCCGGTTTGATTGTAGGTTTCATTGGATCTATGGCCATAGCGATGAAAAGAGAAGAATTGCATATTCTTATCCTGACAGATATCGTTGGCTTGGCCATGATATTTGTTGTTTCCGCAGTTGGAACTGATTTGGCGGAAGCATTGATTTTGCCGGGTTTGGTAGTTGAACTGGCTGAGACTTTGGCTATTTCTGAAATTTTGATTACAAGAGAAATGCGTAAGATTGAACAAGACCCAAGGGCCAATTTGACCAAGTCTTCTTCAATGTTCCCGCAAGCATTCTCTATAGACATGGAAATTATGACTACTGCACCTAATTTTATAGCATTGGTCTTAATAGGATATGGAATTTTCTTAACTGGTTTTACTGGTGGAGCAGTAGCTGGTGGAGGAATAGTGTTATATGCATTATCTAAAAAGGCAAGAGGACTTCCAGTATTAATGTTGGACGGCATTGCTGGCGTTTCCGGTATTGCATGGTGTTTATGGATAATAGGTTTCCTGTTATTCTTCGTAACTCCACAATATTGGTTATTAAGTTTATTCTTGGCAGCATGTGGATTATTACTAAAAGTAGCTTCCAAAGTGGGCTTGATAGGTCTGCTTATGAGAGAGGATATTGATAATGAGTAGGTGAGAAAATGGATTTCGTTACACTTGGAGGAAATTTGCTTGGAACAATCCCTCTTGGGGATATTGTATTGTATTTGACTCCTTTCAATCTGTTCCTGTTTGCAGTTTTACTCGGTTTTACATTATTAATTGCATTAAGTAAACCTGAAACTCAAGTTGAAGCTACAATGCATTATTTATACAATACTGAAGTGAAGGTAGGTCCAAAGGAACTTAAGCAAAGAAGATTCCTGTCAATAATCTGTGGTATTGCATCTGCTGGAGCAATGATTACTGGAGATTTATTCAACTTCACATTGTTCATGGCTTTAGTCGGTATTTTAAACATCGGTATCGTGTCAGCAGTTAAACAGACCAGCGTATTGAATTCAGCATTCAACTACGGTTTGATTGCAATGATGTGCAGCCTTCCATTGTTTGGTGGTGCAGCTATCATTCTTGCGGCAACAGGCACATTATCCCTTGCAGTGTTATCCCAGATGCCTGCAAGTCCGATGGTAGTCTTCGGTGCAGTGCTGATGTTGATAGGTATTTTAGGTGAAAGTGGTGTGGCCCCATTCTTTGCAAGTAAGGCAGAGATGTTCAGGACTGCAGGATCTCCATATATTGTTATTATTCACTTAAGTTCATTGTTTATTATTGTAAGAGCTGTTGAAATATTATTATTGGTACTGTGGTAGTGAGAGTATGGTTAATCAAAAGATTACATGTATTATATTATTGGTTTTATCAACAATAGCTATTCTGGCATGCCTGGTG
>JAEEGL017377195.1_pt1 | contig 10252 bp, 11 predicted proteins | sample 9134231 | NCBI WGS metagenome assembly JAEEGL01 (sample SAMN16246548, study PRJNA631951) | gut metagenome | biome: gut microbiome; feature: rumen; material: fiber-attached | host: Bos | place: Iran: Karaj | collected 2018-10 | reverse complement strand
TGCAAACGTTCGGATCCTGATCCTGAGGGATACGTAACGTATGATATTGAATACAAGATCAATGCTCCGACCAAATTCGGAATCACTGCAGGATCCGCGGAGTCCAAGAATGCCTGGTACTACAATCAGGTGGCGGAAGAGATGATGCTGTGTGATGAGTATACCGGTCTGATATTCAGTGTACAGGATCTGTATGGTGAGGAAGGCCTGACCTATGATTCGACAGTGGACTGGAATGATATGGAGTATCATATTACGGGTACTACCGAGTCCATGTGGAGTAATGACGAGAAGAACGAAAACCGTGTGGATGAAAACTGGGCTATCTCGTACAGCCCGCTCACCACAGTAACATGGGCCGAAGCCGTAGCCGTCAACACAGTGAAGATCAAGGCCAGAGTTCCGGCCGAATACGAAGGTCTGTGCCTGGCTCTTGAGAAGCATGGTGTGAATGATTATACTGATCCGAACGTTGAGGATGAAGAATATGAATATGACGCTTCCGAGACGTTTGAGGACAGATATTTCTTTGAACCCGAGGAAGACGGCACTGTGCGCAAACCCGAAGACTATTACATAGTACGATTGAAGGACTTTGTTGAGAAATAGTCATACGGAATACAGAAGAAAACTATTGGGATTTGAAATAGAAATCTATATAGGGAAAATAGAAAACCATATAGGGGATAAATAGAAATACAAAATAATTAATGAGGGAGTTTTAGTGAAATGAATCTGAAAGTAACTAGTGTTATCAAAAGAAGTATTTTGGTGATACTTGGGCTTTGCATATCTTTTGTAGTTTTCCACAGTATGCCTGTGGATGTATATGCAGCAGAGATGACTGATGAACAGGCCGTACGGCAGGTATTCGACGCGACGTATTATGCAACTCACAATCCTGACGTGGTGATAGCCAGAGGCGACAGTGCGGATGCTCTGCTTAAGCACTATATGGAATCCGGCTTGAACGAAGGCAGAAGTGCGAGCGCGACATTCAATCCCCGTGCATACCGCACCAGATATTCCGATCTGGATGCAGCATTCGGCGATAATTGGATCAAGTATGTTAAACATTATGTAAACTACGGCATTGCAGAGAGCAGAGATGCTTCTCCCATGGCTCAGGCCGCTTCAAATTCCGCTAACAGTGCTTCGGCAGGCAATGGAACCGAATATACTTGCCTTGGATCCTATACTACCAAGTATAAGGACGGAGTTCCGAGGGCTGTTAATGTCGGTATCGCAGCAGCCGGTATCAACGGTGTGAAAGTCGCACCCGGCGCGGAATTCTCTTTTACGAATACCATACCTGCCAGAACCGTAGAGAACGGATATCAGGAAGCAACCGTATTTGTAAACAAGGAAAAAGTCAAGGGACTTGGCGGCGGTATCTGTCAGGTATCATCCACACTTTATGCATGTATGAAGACTGTTGGCCTGGCGGCAACCGAGAGGCATCCGCACTCGCTGCCTGTAGACTATCTGCCCGAGGGCTGGGATGCAACGATTTCCGGCCAGAGTGTGGATCTGAAGTTCGTAAACACATACAGCACACCTTTGCTGATTGCTGCACAGGCAGACCACGGTAAGTTGACCGTCAGCCTTTATCTGCAGAATTAGAATCAGATTAAGAATAAGAATAAGAATCAAAACCGCAGCCATATCGCCGAAAACTCGCGTACTTCAAAAAAAGACTTGCATTTTATGGCCGGACTTGATATTATAGTTAAGCGTTCGTGTTCTGAAACGGATGCAGGCACGTATCTGTGGCTCGTTGGTCAAGCGGTTAAGACGCCGCCCTCTCACGGCGGAAACAGCGGTTCGATTCCGCTACGGGCTACTATAGAGGTATCGTTTTAAGTGGGCTTTTACGAGCCCACTTAATTATTTCCCGGGAAGCCCCGGCCGTTTTCGATAAGGAAGCAAGCTAAGGAAACAAGCATGTCAAAACATATTGACTACGAACAGAAAACAGAAGAACTGCTCCGTCCGATAACAGAAGAATACGGGGTGGAGATATACGATATCGAGTACGTCAAAGAAGGTGCGGATTACTACCTCAGAGCGTATATAGATAAAGAGGATGGTGTAAACATCGGAGATTGCGAGAATGTGAGCCGTGCTCTTTCGGATGCTCTTGATGCCGCTGACTTCATACCTGATGCATATATCCTCGAGGTGTCGAGTCCCGGACTGGGCCGGAAGCTCACCAAGGACAGGCATCTGGACCGGAGCATCGGAGATGAGGTGGACATACGCTTCTACAAGCCACCCGATGGTTTTAAGACCAAGGAACTCTCCGGAGTGCTTGAAGGATATGATTCCGAGCATATAATCGTGACCATAGACGGTGAGCAACGGGAGTTTGAACGTAAATCCATATCACAGATCAGACTTGCGTTTGATTTCTAGATAAACAGATCAGATTAACTTAATTCTAAGGAGGATTAAAAATGAGCACTGATAATACCGCAGCCGAGCTTAAGCTTGCGTTGGACATGTTGGAGAAGGAGAAGGAGATCAGCCGTGACGTCCTTTTTGACGCCATCGAAGGATCGCTTCTTAAAGCATGCGCCAACCATTTCGGCAAGTCCGATAACTTCAAGGTGGAGATGGACAGGGAAACCTGTGAGTATCATGTATATCTCCAGAAAGAGGTTGTTATGGAGGTCTCCGACCCTGCTACACAGATAAGCAAGGCCGAGGCGAAGGAGGACAATCCCAAGGTTAAGGTCGGTGACATCGTGGATATAGAGGTACAGTCCAAGGAATTCGGACGTATCGCAGCGCAGAATGCTAAGAGCTACATTCTCCAGATGATCCGTGAGAAGGAGAGAGACGCGATCTACAGCCAGTATGTCGGCAAGCAGAGAAGCGTGGTCAGCGGTATCGTACAGAGACGTGTCGGCGAGAATCTGACCATCAATCTCGGCAAGACGGATGCCATCCTCAATGAGAATGAGCAGGTTAAGAGCGAGAACTTGAGACCGAACGACAGAGTCAAGGTATATGTTCTCGAGGTTAAGAAGACCGAGAAGGGTTCCGCCAGGATACTGGTGAGCCGTACACATAAGGATCTGGTCAAGTGTCTTTTTGAATCGGAGGTAGCCGAGATCCAGGACGGTACCGTAGAGATCAAGGCCATCGTCAGAGAGCCCGGCAGCCGCAGCAAGATCGCCGTATGGAGCAACAATCCCGATGTGGATGCTGTAGGTGCCTGCGTAGGCGTGAACAGCTCCAGAGTCAACTCTGTAGTAGACGAGCTCAGAGGCGAGAAAGTGGATATCGTAAACTGGGATGAGAACCCCGGCCGCATGATAGAGAATGCACTGAGTCCCGCCAGGATCGTGGCGGTTTTCGCCGATCCCGAGACCAATATCGCAAAGGTGGTTGTTCCCGATGATCAGCTGAGTCTGGCGATCGGACTTAAAGGTCAGAATGCACGTCTGGCAGCCAAGCTTACCAACTACAAGATCGATATCAAAGACGAGACACAGGCGAAGGATGCTCCCGGCTTCAGATACGAGGACTACATGTTCGACGATGATGAAGAAGAATATGATGAGGAGTATGAAGGGGAATACGCTGAAGACGCTGAGAACGGCGCAGAATACGCTGAGGACGGCGAGTATGACGAAGAATACGCCGATGAAGCCGATACTGAAGCTGAGGATGCGGATGCAGCCGATCCCGATGCTGATGGCGAGGAATAATGAGAGAACCCGCAAGACTGTGTGTGGCCTGTCGTACGAGTACGAGAAAGAGTGATCTGATCCGTCTGGTACGTACTCCCGAGGGAGAGGTCATGATAGATGTCAAAAAAAGATGCGAAGGACGAGGCGCTTATATATGTCCGAATGAGGACTGTATTGATCTGGCACGAAAGAAGCACAGCCTGGACAGAGCACTTAAGTGCCACGCATCAGATGATATATATGACAGTTTGAAAGGAATGGTACATGAGCAGACCTGACAGAGTGTTGTCACTACTCGGTATCGCTATGAAAGCCGGGAAGGTAGTGTCGGGAGAAACATCCACCGAATCAGCCGTAAAGAACTTACAGGCATATTTGGTCGTAGTCGCAGAAGATGCGTCCGACAATACCAGAAAGCATTTTACTGATATGTGCAGATACAGAGATATACCCATCATAACCTACTCCACCAGAGAGGCACTGGGTAGAGCCATAGGTAAGGACTACCGGTCCAATCTGGCAGTTACAGATGAAGGGTTGGCGGACGCGGTCATCCAAGCGACACGTCCCGTATAAAGGAGGAGGAGAGCATATGAGAGTACATGAGTTGGCTAAACAGCTGGGCAAAGAAAGCAAGGATGTCATCAGCTGGATGAAAGATAACGGAATAGAAGGCAAGACTGCAGCCAGTTCGATAGATGAAGAGACTGCAGCCAAGGTTACGGCAGCTCTGGGCGGAGGAAGTGCACCCAAGGCAGAAGCTAAAGCAACTCCTCAGAAGAAGGCCGCACCCGCTAAAAAAGAGGAAGCTCCCGCAGCGGAAGCTCCCAAGGCAAAGGCCCCCGAGGCACCCAAAGCACCCGCGGCGAAGCCCGCATCCGCTGAAGGCGGTGCCGCACCGGCCAGGAAACCGGCCCCTGCTGACGGAGAGGCTCCCAAGAAGAAAAAGAGCAAGATAATCATTGTTAGCAACGCCAATAATTCCCGTATGGGCGGACCTGCCAATCGCGGGAACGGACAGCGTCCGGGCGGACGTCCTCAGGGCAGGGATGAAGGACATCATACTCTGATCAGATCCAGTGTACGTCCCAGCCAGGTCAATGACGAACCTTACGAGGTAAGGCAGCGTCAGATGCAGGACCGCAAGGAAGCAGAGAGAAAGGCTTCCAAGGCCGTAACCACGGAGGTCAGCAAGGACAATGAAACAACATACAGAAAACCGGATCGCCCGGCAAGCACGGTCGTTACAGCAACTCTTAAAGAAGGTACAAAAACTGAAGCTCCTCGCAGTCGTGCTGATAGGAATAACAGCAATAGTGACAGAGGCAGCAAGCCAAATGCAGGGACGGACAATAGATTTAAGCAGGGTGGAGCTCCCGGAGCAGGTAACGCACCTCAGGGACAGGGCAAAGACGGAGGTCGCAAAGGCAAAGGCTCAGGTTCAAAAGACCAGCGGTCACGTAAGGACCATATATACGAGGACGACGACTTCGGAAAGAACGGAAAGGGCTCCAATAAATTCGTAAAACCCGAGAAAAAAGAGGAGACGGTAGAAGAACAGATCAAAGTGATCACGCTGCCCGAGACCATGACGCTCAAGGAACTGGCTGACAAGATGAAGATGCAGCCTTCCGTGATAATCAAGAAGCTGTTCCTGCAGGGACAGGTACTTACCGTCAATTCCGAGATCTCATACGAAGAAGCCGAGAACATTGCGATAGAGTTCGATATCATCTGCGAGAAGGAAGTAAAGGTCGATGTGATCGAAGAGCTTCTGAAGGAAGATGAAGATGCAGCCGAGGATATGGTTGCCAGACCTCCGGTAATCTGTGTAATGGGTCATGTCGATCACGGTAAGACATCACTGCTCGACGCCATCCGCAAGACCAACGTTACTGACCGTGAGGCAGGCGGCATCACACAGGCGATCGGTGCTTATACCGTCAATATAAACGACAGGAGCATCACTTTCCTCGATACTCCCGGACATGAAGCATTTACGGCCATGCGTATGCGTGGTGCCAATTCCACCGATATCGCCGTACTTGTTGTGGCAGCCGACGACGGTGTCATGCCTCAGACCATAGAGGCTATCAACCATGCGAAGGCAGCCGGCATAGAGATCATAGTGGCCATCAACAAGATTGATAAGCCCAACGCAAACATAGACAGGGTTAAGCAGGAACTGACAGAGTATGAGCTGATCCCCGCAGACTGGGGCGGATCGACCGAGTTTGTGAATGTATCGGCCAAGTCCGGTGAGGGTATCTCGGATCTGCTCGAGACCATACTGCTGACTGCGGACATCCTGGAGCTCAAGGCCAATCCGAACCGTAAGGCGAGAGGTCTCGTGATCGAGGCCGAGCTGGATAAGGGACGCGGCCCCGTAGCTACCGTACTCGTACAGAAAGGTACACTCCATGTCGGAGACTTCATATCCGCAGGTGCATGTCACGGTAAAGTACGTGCCATGGTGGATGATAAGGGACGCAGAGTAAAGGTGGCCGGACCTTCCACTCCCGTAGAGATCCTGGGTCTGTCGGATGTGCCCAGTGCAGGTGAAGTATTCATAGCTCACGAGAACGACAAGACCGCGAGAAGCTTCGCAGAGACATATCAGGCACAGCATAAGGAAGAAATGCTGGCCGAGACCAAGAGCCGCATGAGCCTCGACGATCTGTTCAACAAGATCCAGGAGGGCAACCTCAAGGAACTCAACATCATCATCAAGGCCGATGTACAGGGTTCTGTGGAAGCTCTTAAGACATCACTGATGAAGCTCTCCAACGATGAAGTCCTGGTTAAATGCATCCATGGCGGCGTAGGTGCCATCAATGAATCCGATGTAACCCTCGCGAGTGCATCCGATGCGATCATCATAGGCTTCAACGTACGTGCCGATGCTCAGATCAAGGACACGGCAGACAGAGAAGGCGTGGATATCAGACTTTACAAGGTCATCTATCAGGCTATCGAGGATATCGAGGCAGCCATGAAGGGTCTGCTCGCACCCGTATACGAGGAGAAGGTCATCGGTCACGCCGAGATACGTCAGATATTCAAGGCTTCTTCACTGGGAAATATCGCCGGTTCATATGTGCTTGACGGTGAGATCACCAGAGGATGTAAGGTACGTATCACCAGAGAGGGTGAGCAGATATTCGAAGGAAACCTGGCATCACTCAAGAGATTCAAGGATGACGCCAAGGAAGTCAAGGCCGGATTCGAGTGCGGTCTGGTATTCGAGGACTTCGATGCCATCGCCGAGTTCGATCAGGTTGAAGCATATATCATGGTAGAGGTACCCAGGTAATGCGTAAGAACAGTATCAAGAACACGCGTATCAACGCTGAAGTGCATAAGGAACTTGCTGATATCATCAGATCGGAGATCAAGGATCCCAGGATCGCTCAGTTCACATCGGTAACCGCCGTTGAGGTGGCACCTGACCTGAAGACCATGAAAGCATGGATCAGTGTGCTGGGCGATGAGAAAGCGCTGGATGATACGATCAAGGGATTAAAGAGTGCAGAGGGATTCGCCAGACGTGAGCTGGCGAGACGCATCAATCTGCGCAATACACCGGAGATTACCTTCATTCCGGATGATTCGATCGCTTATGGCATCGAAATGACTCATAAGATAGATGAGGTTACGGGATCACAGGATGGATCTGTATAAAGAGTGTGAAGGCGCAAAAAAAATAGCGGTCAGCGGACATATCCGTCCCGACGGGGACTGCGTGGGCTCCTGCATGGCGATAGCGCTTTATCTGCGCAAGCGTATGCCGGAGGCGACAGTCGATGTTTATCTGGATGAGATAGCGGATTACTTTGACTGCATTTCCGGAGTTGACGGGATCCTGCACGAGGCAAAAAATGATATAACATATGATATTTTTATCTGTGCCGACTGTGAACCCGCCAGAATGAGCTTCGGACATGAAATGTACAAGTCCGCAGCCAAGACCATAAACATAGACCATCATATAACCAACGTACCCGGCGGCGGAGATGTCAACTATGTATATCCCGAATCCGGATCCGCTGCTGAACTGGTCTATGAGGTGATCGATCACGATCATCTGGATCATGATATAGCACTGCCCATATATATAGGCATCATTCATGATACAGGCGTATTGCAGTACTCCAATGTCAGACCGCAGACTCTTCATACCGTGGCCAATCTGATGAATTACGATCTGGATTTTCCCGAGGTGATCCGTAAGACGTTCTATGAGAAGACGTATATCCAGAGTCAGATACTGGGACGTGCACTGCTGGAGAGCATGATATTCATGGATGGCAGGTGTGTGGTCAGCGTGGTCGACAGGAAGACGATGGACTTCTACGGAGCCGACAGTCGAGATCTGGAAGGGATAGTCAATGCCATGCGGAATATCCGCGGTATCGACTGTGCGATATTCATGTATGAACTCGGCGTGCAGGAGTATAAGGTCAGCCTGAGAACATCTGAGGCCGTAGATGCGGCCAGGGTCACCAGGGTATTCGGAGGCGGCGGTCACGACCGCGCAGCCGGCGTGACCATGCGCGGCACTTATCACGATGTGATAAATAATCTCAGCAAAGAGATAGCCAAGCAGCTTGATTGAGTGGCGTGAATATATACAGCGAATATATGCTTAATGGTATCATAAACATATACAAGGAACCCGGATTCACGTCACATGATGTCGTGGCGAAGCTTCGGGGGATCACACATCAGAAGAAGATCGGTCATACAGGCACGCTGGATCCGGATGCGGAGGGCGTGCTGTGTGTATGCATGGGGGCAGCCACCCGCGTATGCGACATGCTGACGGATGCCACCAAACAGTATGAAGCCGTATGTCTGCTGGGAATATCGACCGATACGCAGGACACATCCGGACAGGTACTCTCTGAGAAAACCGTGGATGTGAGTGAGGATGATGTGCGTAAGTGCATCGCTGGTTTTGTCGGCGAGATCGATCAGATACCTCCGATGTACTCGGCACTTAAAAGAGACGGAAAGAAACTCTACGAACTGGCTCGTGCCGGCATTGAGGTAGAGAGGGAACCCAGGCGGATCACTGTATATGATATCGAGATCATGAGCATCGAACTACCCGAGATCACCATGAGGGTGACCTGTTCGAAGGGAACGTATATCAGGACTCTGTGCAGCGATATCGGCGAAAAACTCGGGTGCGGAGCCTGCATGAAACACCTGACGAGGACACGCGTCGGTGATTTCGATATAAGCACATCTCATAAGCTGGCGGAGATAGAAGAGCTGGCGCACGACGAACGTGTATCAGATGTGCTGATCCCTGTCGCCGATGTTTTCGCTGACCTGCCGGCTGCAACAGTTACGGAGGCAGGTGCGAAGAGAGCGGTCAACGGGAATCTGCTGAATGTTAAAGATGTCGTGATCAACGATAATGGTTTACATAACACAACAAACCCCGCCGCCGAACCCGATACCGCCGATCGGATAAGGGTTGTCGGCCCGGACGGATTTTTTTACGGGATATATGCATATGATCCCTCCGACGGAAGATATCACCCGTTGAAGATGTTTCTGTGCCCATGAAGATAATATCAGGAATCACTGAATTTCAATTGGATAGTCCTTCAGCGGTTGCCATAGGCAAATTTGACGGTGTTCATCTGGGACACCGGCTGCTGCTCGATCGTATCATAGCGGCTTCCGTGCGTAATCCGGATGTAAAGAGCGTAGTTTTTACTTTCAATCCGTCTCCGGAGAGCCTTTTTGCCGGACAGGCACTGAAGGAACTGACGACCGTATCCGAGAAGAGGGTGATCTTCGAGCGTATGGGAGTGGACGTGCTCATTGAGTTTCCCATGAATCATGAGACGGCAGCGATCCGCGCGCAGGATTTTACCAGGATGTATCTGGTCGATCGTATGCGGTCATCCCTTATCGTGGCCGGCAGCGATGTGACTTACGGATACCGGGGTGAAGGAAATGCGGATACCCTGATCAGGCTGGGCAGAGAGTACGGTTACGAGTGTGATATCATAGATAAGGTCACATATAAGGGAGAGCCCATCAGTTCCACTCGCATACGGAATGCGATCGAGGCCGGTGAGATGGAGCAGGTTACGGCCATGCTCGGTTTTCCCTATCGTATATCGGGATTCGTGACACACGGCAGACATATAGGCCATGAGATAGGTATGCCTACGGCAAACGTGATCCTGGCGCCCGACAAAATGACCGGTCCCAACGGAGTCTATTACTCCCGCGTATATACGGCTGACGGTGTGTTCCACGGCATTACGAACGTCGGTGTCAAACCAACTGTCATGAATGACGAACTTCTGTGCTGTGAGAGCTTTCTGTATGATTTTGACAGAGATATATACGGAGAGTACATTGAAGTGGAACTGCTTAAGTTCGTCAGACCGGAGCGGCGTTTTGACTCCCTGGATGAGCTGAAGGAACAGATGCAGAAAGATATTGAGGGTGGACGGGCTTTCCACCATATGGCATAAGTGATATAACGTGGTTTACATAACCAATCAGGAGCATTATGACGGATATTC
>JAEEGL017107804.1_pt1 | contig 10252 bp, 3 predicted proteins | sample 9134231 | NCBI WGS metagenome assembly JAEEGL01 (sample SAMN16246548, study PRJNA631951) | gut metagenome | biome: gut microbiome; feature: rumen; material: fiber-attached | host: Bos | place: Iran: Karaj | collected 2018-10 | reverse complement strand
ATAAGTACACATATTCATAATGAAGAAGAACTTAATAAATTTAAAGAAACAATAGAAGATAAATTATCTTCATTATTAGCACAATTAAATACAAAATAATCATGAAAACTTTAGAAGAAACTTCTGTACTTATGAATAGTGCAGATTACAAAGAACGCTTTGCTGGCGAGTATTATCAACTTGAAACTCGTTATCTTAAATTAAAAGCTATGACTGAAAAGTGGGATAAAGGTGAACTTAATTTTACTCCTACTTGTCCTCGTGCTATTTATGATAGACAGCTTAGTTGTATGCTTTTATATTTGTTTATTCTTCTTGAAAGAGCTGAGCTTGAACAAGTTAAACTTGATATTGATGACCGTATGGGAGAATTATTTGTTATTCATAAGGAAAATGAAGTAATTGTGAGTAAACAAATTCGTATTGATGTTGATGATATTATTCGTCGTGTTGATAATATGAATCCTTCTCGTGAAACAAATATTGTTAAAACTAAACTTCAAGAAGCTGTAATGTGGATGGGTATGAATCTTAAACGACTTGGTACTCCCAATCCTTATCCTAATAGTAGGAATACTAATAATGAGAAAGTAGATAAAACTGCTGATGGATTACATTTTTAAATTATGTTTAGTAGAGAAACTGAAATAATTTTTAAAGCATTTATTAAAGCAAGAAGTCTTAATAATTTTCCTGATGATATTTTTATTAAGCATATTATAGAAATTCTTTCTGAATTAGATAAAGTTCCTGTTAAAATTTATTGTGAAAGTCCTGAATATTCTGTTCCTGAATATGCTCACGGTATTGAAGATGCTTGCATGGATTTAAGAGCAAGATGGATTGAGAGAAAAGCAGATAGGATTATTTGTCATACAGGTATTCATATTGAACTTCCTCCTCTTCATCAACTTAATATTTATCCTCGTAGCGGACTTACTAAAACAGATTGGTATATTGCTAATACTCCAGGTATTGGTGATTCTGGTTATCGTGGTGAAATACTTGTTGTATTTAGACCAGTTCATAATATGGATAGAGATGATTTTCCTTATGAAGAAGGAGATAGAATTGCTCAATGTCAAGTAGTTAAATATCAAGAAGTTATTTGGGAAAGAGTTAATTTTCTTGAAGATTTAGCATCAAGTAATAGAGGAGATAATGGTTATGGCTCGACTGGCAAAGCTTAAGAAGTATATAATTCTTGTAGATTATATTGATGAAATTGATAAAAATGAATTTGATGATTTTATTGTTTGGGCATATTCTCGTCATCATGCTATTCAATTAGTTGAAAGCTATTTATTTCCAAATGGTTCTACACTAAGAAAAACTAATTTTACTAGTTATAAATTAAGGATTACTACATTATTTAGTAGATTATTTAATAAAGTTCCTGATAGGCCTATTTGTAATCATATTTAAGATTTAGTAAATGTAAGTGTAAGTAAAAAATCTAAATTCTTAAATTTTTGAGGTCAAATAAAGCGATTTCAGACACTTTAATTAAATAATGATAGATTACTCATAACAATACTAAAAATTCAATGTAGCTAAAAATAGCCACTATTGTGGGCATTTTAAGATACAAAAATAAGCCGGAGAGCTGGAGATAAATCCAACTTTCCGGCTTTTTTAATATTAGGAATTGCCCCAATATAAATTATAGTACCTTAAACTTTAATAGTATTATTAGTATAATATTATCTATTTAAACTATAAAAAGCTTCATTATCATTATTTTCACTTAAGCCATGAGCAGCAAGACCAATATTTTTAAATAATGTTTGCATAAAGTTATTTTCATTAACTTTATAATAATTATTATGGGAATTAATATACTTAAGTTGCATCCATTGTCTATAAGCAGGAATATTTCTACGAAGAGTAACCCACATTTTATTTTCACCTTTATAAGTACCTCTCTTATAATTAGGTTCATAATCAGGATTAGTTGCCCACTGACTAAAATATTTCATCATTTTATATCCATCATCAATATAATCCATAGCAACAATAGGTTTGTTTTTAAAATTACTAAATTCAGTCCAAAGACCACCGTTAAATCCAATACCATACATTGTTGCTTCACCATATAACCTATCGGCAAGATATAACATTTCATTAAGAGTTTTACTTTCTTTTAAATCATCATCATCAACTAAACCATAAATTGCCATTATAACAAGTAATGCAACCATAGCTCCACCTAAATCAGCACCAAGTCTAAGAACATTTTGTTTTTGCCAATCAGGAAGTAATTTCCAATTAATACCTAAATCAATAGTATTATTAATAAACATTTTAAATATTCCTTGTATTGATTTTTGAGTTTCTTGTTCATCAGAAGCAGTTTGACTATCAGCCCAATGGTTATTGATTGAACCTTTATATCTAAAATCAGTAGTTAAAAAGTCAAGTAAACTTTGAATAGAACCATATTCATAAGTTCTACGATGTTCATTATAATAACCTCTTCTTCTCCAATGTTTCATAAAACCAGGATAAAGATGTTTCTTATATTGCATTATAAGACCACCAAGAAGTCCTCGTTCTATCTTAGCTGCACCAAGTTTATCATAAACACCATGAATCTTTTTATTAACAGATTTTGTTTTATTTACTAATTCGGCAATATGGTCTTGAGTTAATTTAGAATTAGCTTTAATAACTTCTCGCTTTTCATCTCTATTAAATTCAAGTTGTTGACGAACAGTTTCAAATTTAGCAAAATCTTCTTCTGCTTTAATATTTAAAGCATTTTTAGTAGTAAGATAAGCATCAATAAATTTCTTTTTTCTTTCTATACTTTGAAGTTTAGTAGCACCCTTAAATATATCACTTCTAACAAAATCATTAATAATATCTTTTTGAAGTCTATCAAATTTCATAGCCTCTCGTTTATTATTCCTTATACGGGGAATATAAACTTGATAAAATAAATCATATAAACTTCTATAAAAAGCACTATCTTCACCATTTTCATTAATAAATTGTTTAAGTGTAGATTCAATAGCTGCTATTTCAATACTTTGTTTATAATCAGATAAAGTACCAACAACATACTTACCTTTATTATTAGGATCTTCATAAATTCTATGAGAATCAAGCATAGCAAGCATAGCACTATTTCTCATAAAATGTTCACCACTACTTAAGAAACCATAAGCAGCATTATTAAATTTATCTACAGCATTAGATTTAAAATCTTGGAAAGGAGATTGTATTCTATCATAGTCTTCAATATTAAATAACTCACTTAAAGCTACTATTTCATTAGAAACTTCATCATTAATAAAGTTATTTACAAAACCAGCAACATTCATAGTATATTGAGCCATTCCTTTTCTTAATTGACTATGATTAAAATAGTTACCAGCATTTCCTTCCATTATCATATTTAATACACCAACATTAACATTATTAATGCCAGACATTAAGTTGAACATCATAAACTTAGAAGAGTTCATAGTTTGAATTCTATCAGCAATTTTAGTACCACGATTATATTTTTTATATTCATCAAATAAATATCTACGAATCCAGTTTTGGAAAGTATCAGCAGTAGAAGATTGAGAAGTAGTATAATAAGATTCTTGTTGAATGGTTGAAGTACCTTTATTTTTAATTATATCACCAAAGAATTTATTTCTACTACTAAGAGCATAAGCTTCTCTATTTCTTAAATCTTCAAGAGTAAGATAAAGAAGGTCTTTCATTTTATCTTTAGCAGTATATTCTTCACCTTCTTGAATTAATCTTCTATAAACATCTTTCCAATTTTTACTAAATACAGAATTGTCTAAAGCTAAATTATCAGCATTAATCTTTTTTACTTCAGCTTTCCAATCATCAAGTCTTTGCTGATAAGCAACATCACTTTCGTTAACAGCTTGTACAGGTCGTTTAGGAAGTTGTTTATAACCTTTAGCTTTAAGCAATTTATACATACTAAATTCAGCATCAAAATCATGTTCAAAATCAACAACACTATGCCAATCTTTATCCATATAATTTCTTTTACCAAGACCAAACATATTAGCAACATTATTTAAGGCATCAACAAAGTCTGTTTCTTTTTCATAAACACGAGGAGCAAATCCTTGATTTAAAAATCTTTGTTGGAAATTATTAATAGCATATTTACGAGCAATATTTTGAAGCTTTTTAAGTATTTCTTGTTCAATTTCAGTTAATTTAGAATATATAGGATTTTTATAAATTTCAGAACCATTATATTGAAGTCCTATATTATCTTTATAATCAGGATTTTCAACACCTTTTCGTGGAGTTCTTGTAGTATTACTTTTGTTACCAACATAATCTGCATTAGCTTTAAGACTTCCTGTAGGTTTAGCTCTCATAGAAGTCCAAATAGTAATAGGTTCCCATTGATGTTTATAAGGATTATAAACATGGTTAGCTTCATACCATTCATCAAAAGCTTTTTCACCACGAGCTTCAGCATCTTTCCAAGCTTTCCAATAATATTCAGTAGGAACAAATTCTACATTATCTTCAATAAGTTTACGAGCATCAGTTTTCTTTTGGTCTATATATTTTTTAGCTTCAGTAGTATATTCTCCAGTTGCATCTTTAGCTAAATCAATATATCCATAAATATATTTATTACCAAGAGGAACCTTACCTTTATAGATAGTTCTACCATCTTTTGTTTTCTCATAAAATATATCTTCAAGAATAGACCTTATTTCAGCAGGAGCATTCTCTATATAAAGTTTTTGTTTAAGTAAAGCAGAATGATTTGTTTTGTATTCAAAAGGTTTCTTTTCTTTATTTTCATTATCTTCAGAATTATCTTGTTCATAAGTAGTATTTGCTTTTTTATTAATTAATCTTAATTCTTTATAAAGTTGTCCAAGTTCTTTAAGTTCATCAACAGTACAATTTTGAACAAGAAGTTCAGCACTAATATCACCATTCTTATCTATACCTCGTTTAATAATATTATTAATATATGTATAATATTTTCTTTTTAATTTACGAATTTCAGGAGTTCTTTCATCATCAGCAAGAAAATATTTAAGGAAAAATTCTTCAGTAAATATTGGAACTTGAGGAATATTTTTTATTAAATTAGCATCACTATCATAAGCTTCAGCGTTTTCATTATAAGGACTAACAACTAAATTACCATTTTCATCAATTTCTCCATAGGGGTTATACTTTTGCTCAGTTATAGCTTTAATAGCACGAGCATCTTCTAAAGTATACTTAGTACCAATAATCTGATGAGCAATATCAAATCTATCTTCAGGATTTACTTTATTTAAAATTTTAACAATTCCTCTTTTAGTCCTATCATCAGAACGCCTTAAAGTAGAAAAAGCTTCATATATTTGATGTTTTGCTTCATCATCAAAAGTATAAATACAATTGGTTTTAATCCAATCATAAGCATCTCTATATTTATCAAAACTAACATCAGGATTTGTATACATATCCCACATAGTTAATGTAGGATTTTGTTCAGCATAAGAATCTAAAACATCTTTATATTTATCAAGAGTTTTTCTAAATTCTTCACTTTCAACCCATTCAAAATATTTATCATTAATATCGGCTCGTTTAGTAAGAAAACCATTAAGAAATTCATTAGTTCTCATATCTTGCATTTTTTCTGCAAGTTGGCGTTTTCTTAATTTTTGAGCATCATTAAGAATAGCATATTTACCTAAATTATAATATTCTTGTTCAACAGCTAAATATTCAGAATAAGCTTTAGGAGCAGTTTTAAGTATATAATCTTCGTTTCTCCAACGAGCTTCATAATATTCTTTAATATAAGGTTGAACAGTATTTTCCATATACCATTTATCCCTGTCATGTTTAACTTTAAGATATTCAACAGAAGTTTTACCAAATTTTTCAGCAGCATTAAGTTTTTCTTTCCAAGCTTCTTTATCTTCAATAAATTTTTTAATATAAGGTTGAATAAATTTACCTTCATTATCAATAAGTTTATTTAATGTTTTTTGCATATTATCAGTACCAATTTTATTTTCCATTTCAGTCCACCATTTATCAAATTTAACAAGTTCATCTTTTGCATTAAGTCTTGCTTTTTCAAGTTCTGTTGTAGCAATCTTAGTAACAATTTGAATTTGTTTATGATTAAGATGAGTTACATCACCTATATTTGCAGAAAACCAATCAGAATCACCAAATATATCAGTCATAGCTATAATACCTAATTTAACATTAGGATTTGTAGCATATTCTTTAGCAAGATAAATATTATAAACATTGGTAAATGCTTTATGAATTTTTGGATTATTTTTAACATCTTTAATTGCTCTTTGAATACGAGCTATATTATCGGATGTTTCTTTATCTTCACCTGTCATTTGTAAATCAAGAATACCAGGAATTTGATTTCCAAAAGTAGAGGCTTCAAGAATTAATCTATAAAGGTTATTAACTCTTTCAGGTTCTTCCCGTAAAGCATCATATAAAGCATCATCATCAACTTTATAAATTTCACCATTACAAACGAAATTATCTAATTGTTTTAAAATATCATCAGCTTTATCTCTATAATATTTTGCAGCAATTTTATAAATATCAACTTTATAATTTTCAAGTTTCTCACTATCGTTAGGAACAAACCCCTTTAAAGAAAGGAGTTTGATAGCATCAGCAGCACCATCATTACCGTGATTCTTTTGGTACTGTAATTCTTTCATAATTAAAGCTGAAATATCATGAGTTTCTTCAACTCGTTTAATACCATTAGTCATACTATTGATATGGTCTAAAATACCATCAAAAGCAGAATATTTTTCTTCAGAAGAATTTTCTTGAGTTTTTTCTTGAACATTTTGTTCTAATTCTTCTTTAGTAGCTTCATAAACAGGTATTATTCTATAAATACCAAGATTTTCTGCATCAACTTCAGAATAATAAAAATCAGGATTGTTTAAAGCAAAATCTTGAACATATTGAGAAATTCTTGCTGTTTTACCTTCTTTAAGTTTTTTAATACTTTTATTATATTGATTTGTACGAATTATTTTAACAGTCAATATAGTTCCAGCATCATCAACAACTATATCTTGTATGCTTTCTTTAGAAGAATTTTCTTTATTAATACCTAAAACAGTATTTACTAAAGAACCTTTAAGTTGAATTAATCCAAAGTTTTCTCCTCCTTGAATTTTTCTACCTTTATTATACCATTTTTTAATTTGGTCTTTAGCTCGTTTAGCAAGTTCAACAGCATTGCTTGTATTTTCAGCAATTATTGTTTCAATACTTTCTCTATTTTCAAAAGTTTGAATTTGTCTATAATATCTTGGTATAATAAAATCAACAGGATTAACAGTTTCTGTATGTTCTTCTTTATAAAATTGTTCTGTATAAAAAGTATTATTTTGATAATTAATAGATTCTTCTCCCCATTCATTTTCTTCAAGTAAATTGAGAGGAGTTAAGTTAAATTTTGTAACATATTCCTTATTAGTAATATCATCATATGATAATATGGGTCTAACTTCATATAATGAAGTTCTTCTTTTACTATTAGATTCTATTGTAGAATTAAGTTTAATATATTTAACATCTTTTTGTTTAGTATCAAGTCTTAAATATTTTAATAAATCTATAGTAGAATTATTAATAGGAATAGAAATATATCCAGTATATTCTTCTTTAACAGAATTATCGGATTGTAATGTATTAATTTTTTCTCTATATTGATTTAATACATTTCCTATATTTTGAGGTTTATTATTTGCAGCGGGAACAGGAATATTTAATGAAGTTAATATATCAGAATGGCTACGAATAAATCTACTAAAATAAACATCATCTTTTTCTAATTGAATATTAAAAGACTTATTTAAAGGTTCAATAATATTCATTCCATTAGAATTAACTTCAGTATATAAAACTTTATTAGGAATTATTTTACTAATTGCACCATTTTTATAATTAAAGCCTTCAACAAAGAAAGAATATTTAACTAAATCTATTGCTGCAAGACGAATTAAAGGATTTTCATTAAAGAAAGCATCAGAAAATTGTTGATAAAGACTTTCTATATTAGAATTATTAGTATTTATGGTAATTTTATTATTTGTATATCCTTTTTCTTTATAATTTCTATCAGAAGTTTTATTTATATAAAGTTTATTAAAAATATTATCATCATAAGGAAGAGCTTTAGTTAAGAACAATACTTTCTGTAAAGGGGTTAGAAGTAAATATTTATTAAGTTCTTCTTCATTAGGATGTGCAAAATCTGCAACTTCAAACAAATCTCCATTTTCAGCAGGTTCAATATAACCAAATACTCTACCTTTTTCTGTTTCCCAAAAATTAGGACCATATTTACTATAATCAGGATTAGAAATTATATTACCAAATTTATTTAATGTTATAGGAGAATTAATAAATTCAAGTCCAGCATATAAAGAAGAAACATAATATTTCTTAAATGCATTATATTCATCTTCATTAAGTTCTTTACCTATACGAGTTTCAAATCTATTAATAAAAGCATTAAATTTATCAGAAGCAGTTAAAAATAAATTTTTATTAACATTAACAGATGTATAAATACCATATTTAATCATAGCAGCAAGATATGGATATTTAGATTGTTCAATATGTATATCTTTAATATCTTCTTTAAAACCATATAATTCTTTTAAAAATCTATTTCCATTAGAAGAAAGCAAAATATCATGTTCTTTATCGGTACTATATTCTTCAATATTATCTAATAATTTACGAGTAGCTCTAACAGTTTGACGAGCACCTGTAGCATCCGGACGAGAACAATTTGCTATATCTTCAATAACATCAGTTGTTTGTTTAAGATGATTAAATATTTGAAGAACACCAAAATAATGATAACTATTACGATAATTATTTATATTTTTAGCAAATTTAGATTCATCAAGAGCAGGAATTTCATTAATATTATCTATTCCCCAATATTTTTTATATTCATCAATAAAATTCTTATCATTATTTATTGCAGTTAAAACATCTTTAATTGAAGCAGAATCTTTAATCGCTTCACCATTTAAAGTAAATCCATGTCCTTTAGCAAATTCTCTATAAACATTTTCTATAACTGTCTTATAAGAACTTGTAAATGCAGAATTAACTTTAAAATATTCATTGTTTAAATCAGTAATAGGAGCTTGAGCAAGGAAAGATACAGCTGTATCATAATCAACACCCAAATCAATTAAAGTTTTAAATGAACCAAAAGTATAATCAGTTTCATTAAATATAACGCCTTCTTTAATTGCATCAAGAATATGAGCTGTAGTTTGAGAAGTATAAGGAGTAATAAGTTTACCTACAACATTACGATTGTTTTTAGACCAACCTAATGTTCTATGGTTAATTGTAATAGTATTTTCATCAGAATTTTCAATGGCATATCCTTGTTCAATTAATTGTCTATTATATTTAGATAAATTATATTTAACTTTTATACCATAATCTTGATGTAAAACACCATGAACTTTATTACTAATACTTGCAAAAGTATCTCTATTTACACTAAAAGCTTTAAGTTTACGACCATCGATAGCATTTTGCATAAAACGAACTTCAGTAAATACATCATATACAGAAGTTGTTAAATTTCTTTCAACATTATAGTTATCTTTAGATTTTGTAATATCATCATAATTAGAACGAGAAGCATTTTCTTCAAAAGAAGAAGGGTCAGAAAGAATAGTTTTAAAAGCTTCAAGAATTTCATTATTTCTTTTAGCCCTACCTTTATCTTTAATATCTAAGAAAGTTTTTTGTGTTCTATTATTTTCATCTGTTCCTATAACTTCATTAGAAAGTTGAAGTTCATGTACGATACTATAAATAGTATCAACATCAAAGTCAGAACCAGATTGTGCAACCCACTCATTAGGAACAATAATTGTAGAACCTTGAGTATCATCAAGAAAATCTACAACTTTCATTTTAACAATAGATTGTTTACCTTCAGTAGGAATACGATAACCGATAAATTCATCTGCTCCAATTTGTTGAAGTTGTTTAATAGCTTCTTCTTTACCATATTTACGAATAATTTCTTTAATTTCATCATTCCAAGGAGCTACCATTATTTCTGCAGTAATTCCTTCATCAGTAACTGTATAATTAAGTTTTCTTGAATAACCAACATTAGTAACTTGAACTGCATGGAAACCAGGAAGAGTTTGACGAATAATAGAAGTGTTAAATACTGCTTGAGCAATACTTTCTAATT
>JAEEGL016708998.1_pt1 | contig 10252 bp, 8 predicted proteins | sample 9134231 | NCBI WGS metagenome assembly JAEEGL01 (sample SAMN16246548, study PRJNA631951) | gut metagenome | biome: gut microbiome; feature: rumen; material: fiber-attached | host: Bos | place: Iran: Karaj | collected 2018-10 | reverse complement strand
TCTGTGTAATCTGTGTGACAATTTTCAATCAAATTTTTGTTTTAATTTTGAGCCGAAGGCGACCCCATCTTAACCGTGTAAAACCGTGGCTAATATCTGTGATTTCTGTGTAATCTGTGTGACCTTTAAAAATCCGTGAGAATCCGTGCGATCCGTGTTCGTTTTCATTTTCGTTAAGGTTTTCGTTCCAAATTCTTCACTTCTAACTCCTAACTCCTAACTCCTCACTCCTAACTCCTAATTCCTAACTCCTAACTGAACGGATTCTTCACTCCTAACTCCTCACTCCTAACTCCTCACTCCTTCCCTTCTTTTTCATACGATTATCCCCAGCACGTCGTGATGATGTACTGGGGATTTTATTATTCCAAATTTCCTGTTTGGCAGAAAATCGTTCAGTCGTCTAGATTATTGATCTTCAAGTGCCGAAAGCATACTCAGTGAAAGACCATTGCCCATGATCCATTTGCTGTCAAGCAAAGTACGTGGCACTTTATTCATCATACCCGGCAAGAATCTCATCATAGAACTCATATAGGCATTTACGCACGAACCCCTGTTCAAATCGGTCGGCTACCATCTGACGTGCCTTTGCTGCCATAGCCTGTCGCTCTTCAGAATGGTGAATCAGCGCCCACATAGCGGCATAAAGAGCATCCGCATCTTTCGATGGAACAATGACACCATTCTCGCCCTCCACGATAATCTCTCTTGAGCCATTGATATCTGTTACTATACAAGGTAAGCCCATTGCTCCTGCTTCCAAAACAGTATTTGGAAATCCCTCTCTATAACTGGTCTGAACATAGCAATCGGCAGCAGCATAGTAAGCCAACAGTTCATCACCACCTTTCCTTCCTACAGCCTCAATGGCAGGATTATCCTTAATGGCTGCACGCGCCTCATCAGAGATAGGATCCAACGAATCCTCATAGCCGCCAACAAGTATCAGACGGGCATCCTTGTTCGTATCTTGAATACGAAGGAATGCTTTCACCAACTCGTTGATTCCCTTATCACGAACGATGCGTCCTACAAATAAGAAAGTAAACTTACTGTCATCACGCAGACTAAGTTCTTCCATCTTCCTTATTACCTCTTCCCTCCTGGAGTAAAACTCCATATCCACGCCACGCACATTACCATAACCCAAAACCTTCAAAGGTTTCTTGGTAATCTTGTGCTGCAGCAAGTCGCTCTTCACGCCCTCTCCTTCAGGTATGACATGTGTAGCACAGCGACATGTCAGCCAGTCAGTACCCATCAATATCCTCCGTTTGATACCGGTAGATGTAGGGAACACCAAGCCGGTGAAAGTATGCACCCGTACTGGCACCCTTGTCAGCCATGCAGCCACCATACAAAGCATACCTGCTTTGGGTGTCATCGAATGCACCATTGTTGGCTTTTCTTCACGAAAAACTTTTATCAACTTTAGTAGAGCCTTGAAGTCCTTAAGAGGAGATATATGCCGTTCCATAGGTACAGCAATTATCCTAACCCCTTCCCGCTCTTGAATCTCCTGCATAGCAATTCCAGGAGATGACAATGCCACCACCTCATACTTTTCCGATAGTTCCTTCAAAATCCCACGACAGAACGTGTTCAGTGATCCAGGAATTGTCGTTGCACGAAAAATCTTTATCATTTTTTTATCGTTTATCAAGTTTAAAACCATCTACAGCATAGTGCCAGCGGCGCCACAATGATATATAAAGCACACCTATTGGTGTCCACAGCACATCAGCTGGATAATAACGAAACAGCCGGAAATTATGCTTTATCCAACTCCACATCAGTTTCATTTTATTTCCATACTTAGCTTTCTTCAGCCGTTTGTCAGCATGGCCGAAATTTCCCGCCATCATAATCTCATTCAGCAAGAATCGTCCAGACCTCTCATCTGATTTGCAAACCATCTTTTCTTCTGGCAGTCCAAACACCTCCTTCATCACCCACATTGATGCTGACGCAAATTTCCATAGCCCAAATCGCTTAATCAGCTTGGTTCTTACAGTGTCGTCACTATTATCAGCATGGTTGTTGAGTAGAAAGTACAAGTCCATCATCTGACGCATCCCCACTCCTTCGTATAGTAGGTGCCAGAAATTATGGTTCAGTACCAGAATCAGATTGAAACTGTCACTGGGTACTGGGAATCCTGCTTCCCCGTTCCTGTTGACTAGTTTTGTGCCTTCCTTTTTAAACCAGCGTTGCAATTTTGCATTACGCCAAAGATTACGACTCAGCGTAGGTCTGTAATGAAGTTCCACTTCGGCATCATGAAAGCCCAGTAGGTCGGCATGGTGATAGTCGTAGTACCAGATCCCATTTTTTAACTGTCCCCATCTGATAACGTCTTTATGAGATGCAAGAAGCCAAACGTCAATATCTCCTGGCTGCCGGAGCAGAGCCAGATCATTAGACTTTCCTGCACAATTATTGTTTTCTTTTAGACCATAAAGCATTGTCAGTGACTGACCTTTTAAAACGCAAGTTTCAAAACCATCTTCTAGAATATATTGACATAGTCTAGCTGTCCAGTGGTTCATCTGCCGATTGCGTTGCTGAATCATCGCTGCTAACGACAACCAGTGCATATACACATCGTTTGGTGGACAAATGCCCTGTCTTTTCAAGCGTTGAATGCCTACAAAGCATACTCCAGCCACAGCCTGTTCCTGAGCTGAACGGAATAACTTTTCCCATTCGTCTACTGAGGGAACGTACTCCAATGTGCGACCTTGATGAAGACTAATTGAAATAAGGTCAAGAAACAAAAAATCAGCCTGCTGCATCAAAGGATTTTAAGGCGAAACCATAAACTATCTTGGCCTATACTGAGAACTTGATTTCCCTTATGAAATGTTGCCATCGCTCATTTTCAGGGGGTATTCGCTTCCAATCACCATATTCCATCTCGCAATGCGCTTCTGGTTGATTTGGTACGTTTACCGTTATATCATCAAAAGGCATACGCCTTGTCGGAAGAAAAAACCTTTTATCAATAGGAGTAAAATACCTAATGTTAGCTCCGCCTGATGGCACCATAAAGAATCCGGATTCGGGGAGTCCTGTCACTGACTTATCAAAAATATTATACCACTTTTCGGGAGATCTCCAATTAAAAAAGAAGCCTATGGTTTGTCTTAGATAATAGTTAATAGCCCCAGCAAAAGACGATGTCATCATTTTCTTGTTTGCTTTAGACTTAGATCTCCATCCTGCGACAGATGTTGCTACATACATTAAAAAACAAGCCTTAATTTGAATCCATCTTATATGTAATTTCCCTGTTGCCGCATTCTCCAAAGGAAAAATATCTATGAAAATACCACTCTTTTCAGTCGCCTTTTCCGGAGATAATGTGAATCTTGTTGTTGTATCAACTACCTTGGCAAACCTGTATATTGGCCCATGTATACTGTTCGGAGAATAAATTGTATATTTCGCAGGCAATTCATCTGCATATTCATTGACCAAAAGATTATAATCATTGCGTGGCATCAGCAGATCTATATCATCGTCCCATGGTATAAACCCCTTATGCCGTAAAGCACCAATTACAGATCCATATGCTACCATCATTTGAAGATTGTGACTCTTACATACCTCTTCAATATCGAGATACATTTTACGAAGGTGTGCCTGGAGCTTAGTTCTTTCTTCTGCAGTGATGGCATGCAAATCATTAGATTTATAGCATGCCTTCATGAATATATTTTTTGTATTAAATAACTTCATAATAACGTTTTATATAAAAAGATTGCAGCTTTTCAGCTGAGGTTTTAGCATCGTAGCCCGCATTCTTAATATCTTGATATCTATCTGTACGTGGTTTTGATTTTACTTCGATAATTTTTTGGGCCCAGTATTCACCACCAGCTTCTAATGGGAGATAAGTCACAAGATCCGTTACACTACACTCCTTAGAAACTTTATCTTCAGTTGTAAAGCACGGCAAACCTGACACCTGAGCTTCAATTATAGAAAGAGGAAGGCCCTCATAGAAAGACGGCAATAGAAAAACGTCCATAGCTTGCTCATAATCATATACATTGGGGACAATGCCTGCGAAAATAATATCGTTCTCTACACCGATAGAATGAGCCTTTTCTTTTATTACATTTTCTAATTCTCCACCACCAACAAGTAATAACTTAACTTTCTCACCTCGTTTCTTTAAAGCCAATAAAATATCTAAATCAAAAAGATGGTTTTTGACAGCATTAAAACGAGCAGTATGGCCTAGAACTAATGTTTTTGCATCAAACCCATATTGATGCCTAAGCTTTTGTCTCGTATTATCGTTAAAACGGAAATTATCCGTTTCAATTACATTCTTAAAAACTAGCACCTTTCCTTGACTAAAGGTTTTTTTTCCATATAACCATTCTGCAGCCTGATTACCACAAGACAAATAATCTGTGGATACCATCTTTAATAATGGCATTAAAATATTTCGAATATGGCCATTAAATCCTCCTTCTGAACTAGAACTATGGCTATGGCTACATCTGACTGGAACGCCCATAAATTTAGCTACTGATAAAGGGATGACACTTTTCGATGATGTGTGAGAGTGAACAATCTTGTATTCGGGATGATTACTAAAGAAAGACTTAACATCATTTATATATGGAAACGGATTACCCATAGTCAAGGGTGAGACACGAAAAATATTACCGCCTAAACACCGTATCTCACCTTCAAAGAGTGTTTCATGCTGATCAGTCAGCATAAAATCAAATTGCACCTTTTCTCTATCTATATGGCGATAATAATTCATCAAGGCATTCTCTGCCCCACCTCGGTTCATAGAATGCAAAATATGTAATACTCTAATTGGTTTCATTTGTTCATACTATTTTATAAGTTTTCCACCTCGTCTCAGAAATGAAAGAAAACGATGAAACAGAAGAATTAAGCCTTTAATCCTAGGTTTTACACTAAAAGTTTCACGCAAAAAAGCAGAATATTGTTTGTTCTTAACATATGCCAGAGCAATATCCACTTTCTCTTTAAGAATTATATACTGTTGCTGTTCTTCTGGAAGTGTTGCGAGCACTGGCTTAATACGTTCTAAATAGTATAAACGTCTTTCTTTCAAAACATCAGGATTAGGTGCACTATTACGAAATACAAGTATCCTCTTGAAGCCCCAAAAGTCATCTGCCTTTATTTCATATTTACATAGCATCCTAGATATAAATTCCCAGTCCTGATGACGTTTAAATGTTTCGTCGAAGCCTCCTAGTTCGTCATATACTGTTTTTTTTAATAGAAGAGCGCTACTTGCTATTTCAACTTTATGACTCATGTATTCGTAAAGTATTTTACCACTTAGAGTTGCATGTTCTTCACCCACCTTCTCTCCATTCAAGAATGTTTCGTGAGAACAATATACAGCACCGCACGAATCTGGTTGTGAAAGCAAAAGACTTAATTGGCGTTCAATTTTACTGGGAAGAAACTCGTCATCGTCATCCAATAACGCTATATAATCGCCATTAGAATTATTAACTCCTGTATTTCGTGCAGCTGAACCATTCCTATTTATCTCATGACAGATATATTTGATTTTCGCATTGTTCATGTACTTTTTCATAACTTGCGATGTAGACAACTGATTAGGCGTACCTAGTCCGTTGTCATCAACAACTATAATCTCTATGAATTGGTATGTTTGTGCTAATACACTGTCGACAGCCCTTGACAGAAATTGTCCATCACCATATGTAGGGATGATAACAGATACTAAATCTTCCATCTATTAAAGTGATTTATTCAAAACAAACGATTTACTAAGTAATGCTCCGAATAGGAGCCAAAGAGATGCACTAGCCCATAAATCGCCAGAGAACAGCGATCCGAACAAGCCAGAAAATAACAAAGAGACAAAAACGGCATATTCATCAGTCACACATGATTTCCATAAACGTTTCAAGCACTTCCACAGTGGAATTGCTAATATAAACAACAACAACAAACCACCATCATATAAGATTTGAAGAAGGAAATTATGTGGATATGGCGAGTCATGATAATGACAGAACTGATCACAACCCCATCCAAAGAATGGCTTCTCCAAGATGTTATCTATGGTGATAGCATACAAGATTTCTCGACCATTGGATATATCGCCAATCTGTTCCATAAAGACAAACTTATCAATAAAATTTAAAGTGATTCCGTGTACGCCAAGGAATTTCTGAATTGAACCAATAATAGAGGTAAATGCGAAAAAAGCAAACACGGCAGCAACTGAAAAAAGGAGGAAGCTACCTTTCCTCATTAGGATTCCATGTCCTTGCACAGGACACCTAAAGATTATTAAAAAAGCAAGCAATGATATGATAGCCAGAACAGGACCACGAGAACCAAATGACAGAAGGTAGTAAGCAAAAACTAGATTAAAAGAAAACAATAATAGCGTCAGTACTTTTTGTAACTTATTTTCATGTAGGAAATAGACAAACATATAAACGATTGAAACGACAACAGGAGTCAAATAAGCATAAGAGAGCCCCATTGTTATTGTTTCTGTGTTACTAAAAGCAGCTTCAAATATTTCACGTTGTCGGAAAAAAGCCGGTATAGCCAATATCATAATCGTTTTAAGAAGTATTCGGCCATCTATCTTGGTATAAAAGGGAATAACAAACGATACGAGAGTAAATACTCCAAAGTGCGTGAAAGATGTATAAGGTGAAGATAAAAAAAACAAGGCATATAAATAGAACAAAAACAACCAGACTAAAATAAAAAGAGCGACTTTGGGGATCTTTTCATTATGTTTCTTAACTTGTAAGAAACCTGAGAAAAAAGCACCAATAACAGACACTAGATAAAGCAATGTCATAGGTCCGCTCGAGGTTTCTTTATCAACATTTATGCCTAATGCCATATATGAATTTATGGTTTTAACAGAACAAAAAAAGGCAACAAATAAACTCGCAAAAACCACTCCATATGGAACAGCCTTTTTGTTTTCAACTATTTTGGACATCATGTGTAGAATATCTTGTTTTCATTTTATTAATAAGTATGTAAATCATTTCTCTTTCTCTAGGTTCTAAGCAGAACAGCCAGATTACAACGCCATATAATGCAAAAGACATACAGCATATAATGAAAAATCCGCCAAAGGTCTGAGGAATGTTACTTGCTATTATGGAAAGAACTGGGATTAAAATTGAAGCAAGAACAATGTTCTTAACAACAACATTAATAAGGAAAGATTTGAGGTCAAATGGAACCAATCTGTTCAAAAGAACCAATTTTGCAATCAAACATAAAAAAGCAGTTACAACAGAAACGCCAGTCACTAAGTAAGGTTCAATTCCTTGTAAAAGCAAAAAATATGAAAAAGGAATATCTAAACACATAATTATGGTAACTACAATCTGAAACAATCTGATATTACCCGTAGCCTGCATAGCTGTAGTTAATGGTCCCCCCATAGATGTCACCAAACTCATCAAAAGGGCAAGATATAGGAATTCAGAAGAATACTCAGGGGCTTTACCTAACCACAAATCGAGAATATATTCAGACCGAATCATCACTGGCGTACAGCAAACAAGCAATGCTAAAAATGTGTACTTAGATCCTGCTTTAACAAGAAGCATCATGGAATTTATATCGCCTTTTGCGTAGTTCTTCGTAATTGGGGGATTGATCGCTTGAAGAAAACTTGAAACAAAAGTTTGAATAGCAGTACTAACTTGATAAGCAACGGCTCGTGCAGCATTAACAACTGGGCCGCAGAAAAGGTTAAGGATCAAATTTACACCTTGTCCTCTTGCCACATAGCCAAAGCCTCCAACAAAAGCCCATCCTGCAAAAGCATACATCTCTTTATAAAGAGTCCAATCTGTCACTCTTTTATATCTACACTCAATATAATAATGTTTGCAATATGCATAATATAGAATAAAATGCAAAACGGCCACACATAGTTGTAGCAAAGCATATAGTATTAACTTGTCTGCATTAAATGTACTGATCAGGAATGCAATAATCAGCTGTAGCACCGCATCAGCTATGCTAATATAGGCATAAACATGCATATGCTCATGTGCAATTACACTAGCTGTAAATGGTACAATAACGATTTTACTTATAAAGATAAACGTTGAGACCTGAAAAACAACATTGGCAGCAAAAAGCCTATCTTCTGGTAAAACAACTTTATGATTAACATACCACAATCCCAGCGTTTCCAATATAATTACTACAATAAGACCAATGGTCAGATTTGCGAGTATCGAAGTAGAGAACACTTTAATTTGATTGTCAATGCTTTCTTCTCCCTGGGCATAGTTAATATACCTTTGCGTTGCTTGAACCAATGCACTATTTAGAAATACCAACATTGCAACTACGCCGCCTACCACATTGTACAGACCGTAATCACTAACGCCCAAAACATTCAACACCACCCTTGATGTGTATAACGTTATACACATTATTAGAAGTGTTCGAAAGAAAAGGAAAAAAGTATTCTTTGCAATCCTTTTATTGGACGATGATATTTTCTGAGGCATTATGTTTTTTTGAGTATTCTAAGAATTCTTGAAAGTTACTAAATGTTTTTTTGTGACTTGACATCCATTTGTCAAATTCAGTACGTAATCGTGATTTGATATCAATCCTCCCTAAATACTCTTCAATATTGTCTTTGTCAACATAGATTCCAAATTCTGGTCCGAATTCTGACAGCAAAGGCTCACGTCCAAAACGATTACGAATGCTGTTGGCATATTCGCATGCTTCAGACAGACATTTTTGCTTCCTTTTATCAAAATAGTCATCGAGCGAACACACAACTTTTGCAGGTATTCCAGTAGCTACAGAATTAGAGGGGATGTCCTTAGTTACAATTGATCCTGCTCCAATAATACAATTGTCTCCTATTGTAACACCTTTTAAAACTGTCACATTCATTCCAAAATAGATATTATTACCGATGGTAATATGACCAGAAGAATTAAGGAACTCTCCATATTTGTAGAGGAAGACTCTGGTCGTAAAGTCATGCGCCATCAATGTAAAACCCACATTCATATCAACATTATCACCGATTGAAATGAGACTGGGTCTCATCATGTCAACATGGGTTGTCATCGGTGAACGAAAAACACAACCGTCTCCAATTTTAATTCCATTTTTTCGTAGATAGTTAATATATCTATCAGAACTGAGACGAATATAGTATTTTTTTATTCTTGCTAACATAGGTCAAATTGTCCAAACAAACTTATCCCCCATTTATTTTCCTTCTTTAGGCTTATAAAGAGTTGCCATCGTCACGCCACTTAATATCAACACTGCACCGACGAAGATATACCACGACAATGCCCCAGAGAAATATTCAGGGAAGAATAGTGACAGGAACAACGAAAAGGCAACACCCCAGAAGGAATAAGAAACATTCAAACATAGAGCCTTGGCTGCACCAATATTGTCAATGGCGGTGTACCAACAAAGGAATGAATACATACCTATGGCAGCTGTTATTGCAAGAAGAATCCAACATGGTGCATAAGAGAATACAGCAGAAAAACCTTCAAAAGCAGAGCCAAAGCCTCCAGCAAAAACAGGAGCGACGACAAGGAGGTAAACAAGAGCTGAAGTGGTATATCTAATAAGTAGTCCGAGTTCTGGATCTACCACACCTGCCTTCATGCCATATCCACACACCACTCCCTCGGATGCCCAGCCAATGGCTGTTACCAGCGCAAACATGATACCTAACGTAACATTAACATTTGTATCTTCAGAAGGAGTCCAACCGATGATGATGATACCAATAATGCAGATAATAATACCCAACCATGTCTGAACACCAGTTTTTTCTTTGAGGATCCACACAGCTAAGGCTGTACCCAAAAGAGGATAGACTGCCGAGACACTTGTGGTTAACGCAGCTCCTCCCACAGCAATACTTAGCGTATAAGTGGTCATTGCAAGAGGGCCACCCAGTAAAGCACCAAGTGCACAAAAGCGACCGTCACGTGTCTTAAAGGCCGGAGACAGTTCTTTTAATCGACCTTTTGCACCCATATAGAAATACAACCATATAGCTGCTATGATGTCATGCAGAGCGCTGCATATTACTCCTCCTGCTGCCAAAAGAACAGGATTCTCTACAAATGGTGCCATCACCATGACGACACCTAGCATTACTGCGTCAAGGCCCCATGTGATGCCTGACATAACACCGCCAAAGTAGCCTTTGCGGGGATTC
>JAEEGL016655083.1_pt1 | contig 10252 bp, 6 predicted proteins | sample 9134231 | NCBI WGS metagenome assembly JAEEGL01 (sample SAMN16246548, study PRJNA631951) | gut metagenome | biome: gut microbiome; feature: rumen; material: fiber-attached | host: Bos | place: Iran: Karaj | collected 2018-10 | reverse complement strand
TTACACGATGGTTGTGATTGCTTCGAAAGTTGAAATGGAGATAGAAGCACCTACCAATGTTCACCCTGTGGGAGAAAAGCTGAACGACTCTTTTTATTATTATGGTGTCTTGAGTAAAGAAGAAATTAAGACGGGAACTGTGGCTGTAGGTCTGGATCGTGCGGTGGCTCGATTTGTAATCCAAACAGATGCTAAGCCATCGGAGGTAGCTTCTTTCACCTTGGAAATTTCTGGTGCCACAACTTCGCTTAATGCTGAGACAGGTTTGGGTGTTGGAAGTACAACGCTTACCAGTACCTTTGACCAAACAGGCAGATCAATTGTATATTGTGGAATGTATGTCTTCCTGCCATCGTCAGATGCTATGGTGACGGTTACTGCCACAGCTTATGATGCTAACAACAATGTGGTAAAGACTCACACCTTTAATGGCGTGCAAATGAAGCCAGGCTATTCCACCCAATACAGTGGCAATTTTTTTCAAGTTAACGCTTCCTGGAGTATCACCATAAACGATGTGGATTGGCCAGAGGCGATAAATGTGTCCTATGATTTGAGCACTTTGTAAGAGAGCAGGGGGAGCTAAGTGTTAGCTCTCCCATTCTTTGTTCAACAAACTTTTGCCCCCATGATGTAGCTTTTCTTCTTTTAAGTTCGTAACTTTGCAGCAGTAAACTTAAACAATACGTTATGACTGATAATCTGACACCCGAAGATATTGTCGATGATGTGAAATACTTGCAACTGCTGGCAAGAAATTTCCCTAACGTGGCAGCTGCCAGTTCGGAGATCATCAACCTAGAAGCCATATTGAACCTGCCCAAGGGCACAGAACACTTCTTAAGCGACGTACATGGAGAGTATGAGGCTTTCCAGCATGTACTGAAGAATGCTTCGGGTACTGTGAAACGTAAGGTGGAAGAGATATTTGCACATTCTTTGCGAGATCAAGAAATAAAAGATCTCTGTACACTGATATACTATCCTGAGGAGAAGCTAAGGCTGATAAAGAAACAGGAGGAGGATATGGACGACTGGTACCGCATCACCCTAAACCGCTTGGTGAAAGTGTGTCAGAACGTTTCTTCTAAATATACACGATCAAAGGTACGTAAAGCGTTGCCCAAGAACTTTGAGTATATCATTCAGGAGTTATTGCACGAATCCAGTAGTGATCATAACAAAGAGGCTTATTTGGAGGTCATTATCAGTACCATCATATCTACCCGTCGTGCTGATGCTTTTATTGCTGCCATGTGTAACCTGATACAGCGTTTGTGTATCGACTCGCTGCATATCGTGGGTGATATCTATGATCGTGGCATGGGTGCGCATATCATTATGGATACGCTATGCGAATACCATAATTTTGATATTCAATGGGGTAACCACGATGTCCTGTGGATGGGTGCCGCTTCGGGTAACACTGCATGCATTGCCAACGTAATCCGTATGAGTATGCGATATGCCAACCTGAGTACATTGGAAGATGGATATGGCATTAATCTGTTGCCACTGGCTACCTTTGCGATGGATACTTATAAGGATGATCCTTGCACGCAGTTCCAACCTTTGCTGAGCGAGTTCAACGATAACCAGCCTGATGAAAAAACTCAACGTCTTATTGCGCAGATGCACAAGGCCATTTCTATTATTCAGTTTAAGTTAGAAGCTGAGATCATCAAACGTCATCCGGAATATAAGATGGATGACCGCTTGCTACTAGATAAGATTGACTTTGAGAAAGGCACTGTGAGGATTGGGGATAAGGATTACCCGATGCTGGATTGCTTTATGCCTACCGTGAATCCAGCTAACCCATACGAATTGACCGATGAAGAACGTGACATTATGGACAAGATAGTGGCTTCGTTCCTGAATAGTGAAAAATTACGTAAACATATGCATTGTTTGTATAGCAATGGTAGTATGTACCTAGTGAGCAACAGCAACTTGCTATTCCATGCTTCGATACCACTGAATGCAGATGGTACATTCAAGCATGTTCGCATTGGGCAGAAAGAATATTGGGGTAAGAATTTGCTACAGAAAGCAGATCGTATGTTGCGTACAGCTTACTATGAATATCACGATAAGCATCGCAAACGCGATGCTATGGACTATGTGTGGTACCTTTGGTGTGGTGCCGATACGCCTACCTTCGACAAGAGTAAGATGGCAACTTTTGAACGATATTTTGTAGCCGACAAAGAAACGTACAAGGAGGAGAAAGGCCATTATTATGAACTGCGTGACCAAGCAGAAGTGTGTGACAATATCTTGCGTGAGTTTGGCATTGAGCCGGGTTCGCATTCGCATATTATCAATGGGCATGTGCCTGTTCGCACTATTAAGGGTGAAAAACCTGTGAAGGCTGATGGTAAGTTATTGGTGATAGATGGTGGTTTCTCAAAAGCCTACCAGCCAACAACAGGCATTGCTGGCTATACGCTTGTATATCACAGCCACGGTTTCGAGTTGGTGCAGCATGAGCCTTTTGAGAGTCGTGAGAAAGCCATCAAGGAGGGACTCGACATCAAATCGACCATCTTCCTGGTAGATTATACCCGTAAGCGTATGATGGTGAAGGATACAGACAAGGGGCGTGAGATTCGTGAACAGATTAATGAACTGCAGAAACTGTTAGTAGCTTACCGCAGTGGTTTGGTTCAGGAGAAGGATTAAGGGAACACTTTAGTAATGTGATGCCTTAATCAATACTATCAAAAAGACTTACACGATAGTAATGTTCATAAAGAACATTACTATCGTTATTTTTTTGCAAATCAGCAGTTTTATTTAGAAAAAGTAGTAATTTTGCAACTGCTTTGTTCTTTCATGCCACATGCTGGTGTTGGAGGATAAAAGGGAATCGGGTGCAAATCCCGTACAGTCCCGCTGCTGTGATTTCCGCGAAGTGCCTATAATTCTTTGCCACTGCTCCGTATGGGGTGGGAAGGCTCATAGGGATGGAATAAGTCAGAAGACCTGCAAAGCGATAATAGTGATAATTGCATGCGAGGATGTGCATTAATCTGTTGTGCTAATGAAAGGAAAACTGACACATGTGGAGAAAACTGTTGGCAGGGTGCTGAGGCTACTCTGTTGCTGTCTCTTGTCTGGCAACCTTTGTGCACAGCAACATGTAACAGACACTATTACTGGCAAAGTGCATGTGATAGATGAGGTTACCGTCAGTACTACAGGTCGTAGTCGAAATGTCATCAGTACTGCTCCCACGCAACTCGTAACTCAAAAGCAATTGCTCTATCAAGGCATTACTGATCTGAGCGATGCCTTGCGTCGTTTCTCTGGTGTAAATGTCAGGGATTATGGCGGGGCAGGAGGCGTGAAGACCATATCTGTCAGGAGCCTGGGGTCGCAACATACGGCAGTGGCTTACGATGGTATTACCATCACTGATGCACAGAGCGGGCAGATAGACCTCTCGCGTTTCTCGCTCGATAATATTCGTTCACTCTCTCTAACTATCGGAGACAACGATGATATATTCCTGCCTGCGCGCACGGTGGCTTCTGCAGCGGTGTTGCGCTTGCAAACAGAGGTACCTGATTTCTCCCGTCATGCTTATCGGTTGAAGGCAGAAGTGAAGACAGGCTCGTTTGGTTTGTTGAACCCATATTTGCGCTATGACCAACAGTTGAGCCAAAAGTTAAGTCTATCTGCCTATGGTGACTACCTGCGTGCTGACAATCATTATCCTTTCCGCCTTGTGAATGGTAAATATGTCACTACAGAAAAGCGAAACAACAACTTCATTAAGACCTATCGGGGGGAACTGAACCTTACAGCGCATACCTCACAGACTGGTTTGCTCCAGGCAAAGGCATATTATTACAACTCTTTCCGCCAATTACCTGGCCCTGTTATCTTGTATAATAATGTGAGTCGTGAAAAAGAGACAGATCGTAATTTCTTCACGCAACTTCACTACCAAACACTATTGGGCAGTAAGTGGCACTTGCAGCTCAATGGTAAGTTCAACTGGGCATATACTCATTACCAAGACACTGGCAATCAGTATCCAGGAGGTATGTTGAGCAATTACTACTATCAGCGTGAGTATTATGGCTCAGGCATGTTGATGTTCACCCCGGATGACCATTGGGCATTGGCATATGCTTCCGACTATGCCTATAACAACTTCAATAGTAATACAACTGGTGGTGTTAGGCCTTATCGTAATACTTTATTACAAACACTGACCGCCAAGTACCAAAGCAAACAATGGTTGCTCACAGCACGTTTGTTGGCTTCCATCTATGATAATGGAGCCAAGAACGGAACTGCCTCCAAGAGTGCCAACAGGCTTTCGCCTTCTGTTTCGCTCTCGTACAAGCCGTTCTCGCAGCAAGACCTTTATCTCAGGGCTTCCTATAAGGACATTTTCAGAGTGGCGACATTTAGTGAGAACTATTTTGCTAGATACAGCAGTAGGGATGTCAGTCCAGAGATAGCTCGCCAGTTCAATGTGGGTGCAACTTACAGTTTGGCTAAGTCAAATGCCTGGTTGCAAAACCTTAATATCACGGCTGATGGCTATTATAATAAGGTAAAAGATAAGATTGTGGCTGTGCCTTTCAATATGTTCTTTTGGACTATTGTCAATCTAGGTAGGGTAGATATATGGGGTGCTGATGTAAATGTGGATGCTACGATTCGACTATCACAGAAACACCGATTGATGCTAAATGGTTCTTATACCCTACAGAAAGCAGAGAATTGGACCGATCCGACATCTCCTTATTATAAGAATCAGATTGTATATACGCCTAAGAATTCAGGCGCTGCTTCCATCACATGGGAGAACCCGTGGGTGAACGTAGTGCTGCATGCCACAATGGCAAGTGCCCGCTATACGGTGCAAGACCATGAGGACACAAACCGTTTGCCGGGCTATGGTGAGTGGGGCATGGCATTGTATCGAACCTTTAAGATGCGTGGTTTTGAAATGGCGGCACGCTTAGATGGCGTCAATTTGGGCAACAAGCAATATAGTATTGTGAAGAGCTATCCCATGCCGGGGCGATCTTTCAAATTTACGATAAGTGTAACAATTTAAATAATGTTTGCTATGAAGACAAGAGATTTTCTGAAACTATTAGTGATGATGTTGGCAGTACCATTTGTGTTTGCTGCCTGTGACAATGACGATGATCCAGTACCAGTACCTACTCCTGAACCTACACCTATTCCTGATCCAGAGCCTGATTATTCTGTGCCTGAAGACCAACAGGGACTGTTTGTGTTCAATGGTGGCAACCAAGGCAGTAGTATTGATGGCTCATTGTCATTCATCAACTTCTCAAAGCAAGAGGTGAGCAACAATGTCTTTGCTGCAAAGAATAACCGTAGTTTAGGTGGTACAGTACAAAATGGTGCAGTTTTCAAAGGCGCCCTGTTCATTGCCGTATATGGTTCAAAGACCATCGAAGTGGTGGATAAACTCACGTTGGAAAGTATCAAGCAGATAGCCACTCCATCAACATCCGATGGACCGCGCTATGTGGTGGCTGACGATACTTACGTGTATGCATCGCTTTATAGTGGAGAGGTAATTCGTATTAATCCTGCTACTAATGAGATTGACAATACCATCAGCGTTGGTCCTAATCCAGAAGAGATGGTAATTGCCAATGGATTCCTCTATGTGGTGAACTCTGATGGCTTGAACTATGATAATGGTTATGTAAACGGTAAGAGTGTATCAAAGATAGACCTGTCATCATTTACAGAGGTCAAGAAAATAGAGGTAGGAGTAAATCCTACTCGCATTGCTACTGATGGTACCAATGTGTATGCCCTTTGCAATGGTGACTACTACACTATGCCATCTACTATTTATAAGATAGCTCCTGATGACACTACCACAGACTTGAGCGTAGAGGCTGCTTGGTTGGCTGTAAACGATGGCAAACTTTATACCATTAGTTCTGTATGGACCAGCGATGCTGACGGCAATTGGTACACCATTGATGCATATTACCAATATAATTTGAGCGATATGAGTGTGATGAGTACAGCCTTCTTGGGTGAGGACGTCGTTGATGCCCCTGCAGGCATTGCTTTTGATGCTGAAGGCAGTCAATTGTTTGTGTCATCTTATAATAAAGTGGGCGGTTTTGCCTCCTACGATACCAATGGCTATGTGAATCAATATGATTTGAATGGCAACTTAGTGAAGAAGTTTGACGTAGGCGTTGGTCCATGCTTCATGACAGTACTTAGATGAATAAAGTGAAGCACATATTTGCTATATGTCTGGTTTTTGCTTTTCTTTGTTCGTGCCAAGGTAACAGACAGGGTGGGGTGTTGCCCGAGGGAGACACCCTAACCTTGCAATATGCTCAGCTACTGACTATAGTTGATTACGATGGTTATAGCATAGTGACCATTGGTGACCCATGGAACAAAGGACGCACATTGCATGAATATGTGTTGCTGCCCAAGGGTGCCGAAGTACCATCAGGTATGGAAAAGGCTACGATAGTACGCACACCAGTAAGCAATGCATTAATTTATACGGCAGTGCATAGTGCTTTGGCTATAGAATTGGGTGCCGGCAAACAGATAGGAGGTGTGTGTGACTTTCAATACATCCATTCACCTTATATTATTGACGGGGTGAAGCAGGGTAGTATCAAAGACTGTGGTGATGCCATGAGTCCTGATTTAGAGAGAATTATAGATTTAGAGCCTGATGTTGTGTTGTTGTCGCCATTTGAGAATAGCGGTGGCTATGGCAGGGTAGAAGAATTGGGTGTGCCTTTGGTGGAGTGTGCTGACTATATGGAAACATCACCATTAGGCAGAGCTGAATGGATGAGGTTCTATGGTCGACTGTTTGGCGTGGGTGATGAAGCAGACCGATTGTTTGAGCAGGTAAACGATGACTATCTCCAGATGAAAGCTAAAGCTGCAGATGCTACAGAAAAGCCATCGGTAGTAGCCGACATGAAGATTGGCTCTGTGTGGTATGTCCCTGGTGGTCAGAGCACACAGGGCAAATTATGGGCAGATGCCAATGCTGATTATCCATATGCAGATGATAGCCATAGTGGATCGTTGGCGTTGTCGTTCGAGGCGGTGTTCGATAAGGCTGGTGAATCCGACATTTGGGTGATACGTTATAACCAGCCTATGCCGTTGACCTATCGTCAGTTGGCTGCTGACTATCATGGCAATGCCGAGATGAAAGCATATAAGCAGCGAAACGTATATGGTTGCAATACTGCCTATACGGCGTTTTATGAAGAAACCCCTTTCCATCCTGACCGTCTTTTGGGTGACTTTATTCAGATTTGCCATCCGCAGATTGATTTGGGTGGGTTGAAATATTATGAGCGACTGAATGAGTAGAGGACTAAGATATGGCATAGTACTGACAGTAGTTATCATGCTGCTGTTTGCTGCCAACCTGCTGGTAGGATCAGTATCCATACCAATGGCTGATGTGTGGCGCATATTACTGGGCGATGAGCCAGAGAAAGCCAGCTGGCGTTTTATTATTTGGCAGAGTCGCTTGCCGCAAGCATTAACAGCTCTGTTGTGTGGCGCTTCATTGGCAGTGTGTGGTTTGATGCTGCAGACTGTGTTGAAAAACCCGTTGGCTGGTCCCTCTATCTTAGGCATTGATGCCGGAGCAAGCTTAGGCGTTGCTTTGGTCATGCTGGCTTTTGGTGGTAGTATTACTACTGCAACTTTTAATATCTCAGGATTCTTCTCGGTCATAATTGGAGCTTTTATCGGAGCTATGTCCATTATGGCGTTGATCCTTTTCTTCTCTACCTTGATTCGCAGCAGTGTTATGTTGCTGATAACAGGCATTATGGTGGGCTACATAGCCTCTTCCGCCATTTCATTGCTCAATTTCTTTGCTACGGAAGAAGGGGTGCAATCGTATCTGGTGTGGGGTTTGGGCAACTTCGGAGGGGTTTCTATGCAACAGATGCCATCGTTTGCTGCTGTGGTACTGTTTGGATTGCTATGTTCTATCTTGCTGGTCAAGCCATTGAATGCAATGCTGCTGGGCGAACGATATGCTACCAATTTGGGCGTGAACACTTGGAGGCTTCGTAATTACCTGTTGATTATTACAGGATTGCTTACAGCCATTACCACCGCGTTCTGTGGCCCTATAGCTTTTATCGGGTTGGCAGTTCCCCATATTGCCCGTCTGATTCTGGGCACTGAAAACCATCATTCTCTTTTGCCTGTAACTATGCTTACTGGCAGTGCCGTGGCGTTACTATGTAACTTGCTTTGTGTATTGCCAGGCGAGAATGGCATCATCCCCCTCAATGCGGTTACGCCTGTCATTGGCGCCCCCGTTATTATCTATGTCATCATGAGTCAGCGTACCACCCAACAGATGAACTGATGTGGTACTACAAAAAAAGGCTGGACTTAGGATAAACTCCTAGCCCAGCCATATTTATCATAAAATAATCGTTTACTTGTTCAAAGCATCTGCATCTGCTAACGATTTGTTCAAGTCGTCTTCCGTAACACGGTAGTTCTGGAGGTTACCCGCGATATACTGATCGTAGGCAGCCATATCGATAAGACCGTGACCAGATAGGTTGAACAGAATCACTTTCTCTTCGCCAGTCTCTTTGCACTTCAAAGCTTCACGTATAGTGGCAGCGATGGCGTGACTTGACTCTGGAGCAGGGATGATACCCTCGGCACGAGCGAACAGGGTACCTGCTTCGAAAGTCTCAAGCTGTGGAATGTCAACAGCTTCCATCAGTCCATCTTTCAACAACTGAGAGATAATGACACCTGCACCGTGGTAACGCAAACCACCAGCATGGATGTTAGCAGGGCGGAAGTTGTGGCCCAGTGTGTACATCGGCAACAATGGAGTATAACCAGCTTCGTCACCGAAATCATATTCAAACTTTCCTCGTGTGAGCTTAGGGCATGAGTCAGGCTCTGCTGCAATATAGCGTGTTTTCTTGCCTTCTAAGATGGTATGGCGCATGAATGGGAAACTGATGCCGCTAAAATTAGAGCCACCACCAAAGCAGCCAATTACCATATCGGGATATTCACCAGCCATTTCCATCTGTTTCTCTGCTTCCAAGCCAATGATGGTCTGGTGCAGACCTACGTGGTTAAGCACTGAGCCCAAGGTATATTTACATTTTGGAGTAGTAGTAGCCAACTCGATAGCCTCAGAGATGGCAGTACCCAAAGAACCCTGATGGAATGGGTCACGAGTAAGGATGTCCTTACCAGCACGGGTGGACATAGATGGTGAAGGAGTAACTTGCGCACCATATGTCTGCATGATGCTGCGACGATAAGGTTTTTGCTCATAACTGATCTTAACCTGATAAACGGCAGCTTCCAAGCCAAACAAACGGGCTGCATACGACAAAGCAGCGCCCCACTGGCCAGCACCAGTCTCGGTGGTGACATTGGTCGTGCCTTCCATCTTAGCATAGTATGCCTGTGGCAGGGCTGAATTCAGTTTGTGAGAACCCATAGGACTCACACTCTCGTTCTTGAAATATATATGTGCAGGTGTACCCAGTGCCTTTTCTAGTCCGTATGCGCGAACCAGTGGGGTACTGCGGTAATACTTATACATATCGCGTACTTCTTCAGGTATCTCAATCCACTGGTCGGTTTGGTTCATTTCCTGACGACAGCATTCTTCAGGGAAGATAGGATAGAGGTCTTCTGCTTTCAATGGTTGCTTGGTAGCAGGATGAATAGGAGGCAGTGGTTTGTTTACCATGTCTGCCTGAATGTTGTACCAGTAATGTGGTATCTCCTCTTCAGGGAGAATAAATCTTTTTGTTTTGTTGCTCATTGTTGTTACTTTTTATAGTGTTAAACAGCCACAAAAGTAATCATTATTTTTAAGTATGACGCTTTTTGCTCTGTTTTTTTGTTTATAATTCTACTTTTGATTATGTTTGCTTGTTTTTAGTGCAAGTGACAATCCATGAAATTATCTGACAATAAATATATACTCTACCGCCATCGTTGGATTTATCCTTATATAAGGTTGCTCTTAGGCGTTACTCGCTTCCTTGCTGTAGTAGCAGCTTTGTTGCTGATTGTGGCTGTGATATATGAGCATGGTTTTGTCATCTCACATAGCGATGCACTGATGTTGAATCGGGTGTATCATGGCGTATGGGTAGTGTTCTTAGTGGATATTATTTCGCATCTGTTGCTTCAGTTTGGCAATACTCGGCAACAGATGAATGTCATG
>JAEEGL016523236.1_pt1 | contig 10252 bp, 20 predicted proteins | sample 9134231 | NCBI WGS metagenome assembly JAEEGL01 (sample SAMN16246548, study PRJNA631951) | gut metagenome | biome: gut microbiome; feature: rumen; material: fiber-attached | host: Bos | place: Iran: Karaj | collected 2018-10 | reverse complement strand
TAATAATGTCAGAAAAAGAATGTAAAAAATAGTATAGTTATTTAGTTAATGGAATTAAAAATAATATATCTACACATAGAGCGATTGCTTTTAATTTATGTAAGGATTTATTATATAGTAATCAAATTTCATAGATTTATGAAAATGATGATATATTATTAAAACATTTAATATTAATGGAAAGTCTTACTGATTGTATGTTTAATGCTATTTATGAAACAACTATTCCATATGCTAATTCTCCTTCTTATTTTAGAAGATATTTTAATGGAATTGCTGAATATATATATAATAAAAAGAATTTGTTATTAAAAAAGGAATTATAGTTATGAAAAATTATTTAGATGAAGATAATGAAGTATTTAATACTATTTTAGAAAAAGAATATTTTTCTGATTTTAGATTAGGCAATAAAAGTATTGAATTAGAATTATCTGGATTATGTTCAGCAAATTGTCAATATTGCTATTTAAAAAAGTATTAGAAAGATTTATTTCCAAAAGAATTATATAATGAAAAAAATATTGTTAATAATATCAATTTATTATTACAATGGTATATAAAAAATAAGTTCACTTGTAAAATTAGTTTATTTTCTGGAGAATGGTTAACAACTCCTCTTATGGAACCAATATTTAATACCATTTATAATAATTTTAAAGATGTTCAAGATTATTAGAAACCAATTAATATTTTAATACCAGATAATATGAATTTTATTCATAGCATTGAACTTACTAATAAAATTTAGTATTATATAGATTTATTACAAACTATTCATATCCCAATAATAATTAGTGCAAGTATTGATGGGAAATATTGTGATTTTGGGCGGACGGAATAGTCAGATGAATTTTATTAGAAGTGTTTTGAATTTTGCGATAGAAATAATTTTCTTTGTCATCCTATGGTTTCTCCATAGAATATAAAAAATTGGAAAGAAAATTATTTATGGTGGCTTGCTAATGCTCCAAAAAAAATTACAGAAGATTTAGTAATTCTTGAAACCAAAAATGAAAATTGGGATAATAGCTCCATATTAGATTTATTAGATTTTTGTAATTTTTTAATTGAAAGTAAATTAATAAAATATAATAATGACTTATTAAAATTTGCTAATTTAATTTTTCATCCAAGAGGATATACAATAGAGTAGTCGCAAATTAGATTATATAATTCTAAAAAATCTAAAGGTATAACTTGTACAATGTCTAAAGAATTATCTATTAGAGTCGCCGATCTATCTTTAATACTATGTCATAGATTATCTTATGAAGAATTATTACTTGGTAAATTTATTATAGAAAACGATCAAATTACTAAAATATAGGCTAATAAAAATAAAATCCCACTTTTATCTATAAAAGCTCATTTTAATAGAAGCTGTGCTCCAGTCTGTGAAAAATGTATTTTTGAACCAATATGTCCAGGATTTTGTTGTGGCTTAGCCTATGAGACTTTTAACAATATTTTAGTACCAACACCAAATATGTGTAATATGTATAAAACAAAATATATTTTTTTAATTAAAAAATATAATGATATGGGTATTTTTAATTTAATAGAGAATGATATGATTCAACTTAAACCAGAAGAAAAATATTATATTCTTAGTTTAAGAGATACTATATTAAATGAGGTATAATATGGATAATTTATTTTATAAAATGACTTTTGAATGCTCTAACTATAATTTCTCTATTGTTGAAGCATACCACTATTTAGAAAAAATATATAATAATTTACAATATTTAGAAAATGGTTATGAAATTATAGATTATCAAAAATTAATTTATATAGATTTTTATTATGGGCATAATAATGATATTTAGTTTTATTTAACAAAAATAAAAGAAACTATAGCAGATTTTTGGTTAAATGAATAGAAAATTATTAATAGGATAAAAAACTAAAAAAATTTTTTTAGTTTTTTATTTTTTTAAAATTGATTCATAGAATATATTATTTGACATTATTATTTTTTTATGCTATAATTATTATAGATTATAAAAAAGGAGTTGTTTCCAATAGACGAGAATAAAGGATTAACTCTTTATGATGTAAATAAGGCAGCTTTGAATTCTATTCCATCAAAAATAACCTATTTAGAGTTAGAGCCTTGCCGCAGTTTGCTTCGAGAGTTTAAAAAACTAGGTTATTATATGCTTTTATGCCGTGAAAAAAATTATTATACAGTAATTTAGGTTTAGGGTTCAAAAGTAAAAAATAATGATAAATTTGAAGATATTATTATAGAACTTCTTCAAAGCAATGGAGAAATTAAAGAATTAAATTATAATGAAGATAAAACAGCTATTGAATGTTGGGTAGCAAAAGATAATGAAACAAATATGTATCTTTTATTCCCATATAGTTGGGGGGTAGTACGATGCAAATAATTTATAGTTATATTGAACCTTGGGTAATAGATTAGAATGTATATCTTATGAATGACGGAATTGAACCAGTAATGCTAGAAAAAGTTCCTCTTGAAAATCTTTCTGATTACATAGCTTTGACATATGCTAAAGAACATTGTGATAAAGTTATACTTCATGGTAGCACTTATGGATATACAATGTAGATTGCAGATGATATAAAAACTTATGGATTAAATAATTATGGATTAAATAATATTAATATAGAGGTAGTAAAATAATATGAAATATTTACTTAATGCAACCAATGTTTATAGAGTTCATACGGTAGGAGAAGTTGAGCAACTTCATGAAGAACTAAAACATGATAATCGTTTTGAATTAACTGCTTTTAGTTATACTACAAAAGATATTAAAGTAAAAGGTGAAGTAATTGATTAGTATCAAGTCGTAAAGGCAAAAATTGTATTTACAAATGAGAAAGATCCATAGATAACATTTCAGGAGGATTACAATGAGATTTGAAAGAGTTCAAAAATATCCTGATGCTATAATTCCAACACGTTCTACTGAATTAGCTGCAGGTTATGATTTTTATGCTGCAGAAAATATTCTTATTCCTTCTTATTGGGATATAATGTCAAAAATTCGTGAAGAGTTTGATAATGGTTTAATTTTTGATGATATTATAAAAAAATACCCAAATTTGCGTCCAACATTAGTATCTACTGGAGTAAAGATATATTTAGATTCAGATAAAAAATTAGATATTATTCCTCGTTCATCTACACCTCGAAAAAAATGGATGATAGTTGCTAATTCTTATGGATTAATTGATGCTGATTATGTTGATAATCCTGATAATGAAGGAGAAATTTTTGTTTAGCTAATTAATCTTTCTCCAGTCCAATAGATGATAAGAAAAGGTGAGAAATTTGCTCAGGGGGTTATCACTCAATATTTTACTGTTGATAATGATACTCATGGAGGTACCCGTAAGGGCGGATTTGGGTCAACTGATATTATCTAGAATGATATAATTATGGATTCTCATCCAGAATGGGATAATGGTATTTTATGAAATTACTTGCATTAGATTAGGCAAGTAGGACATCAGGTTGGGCAATTTTTGATAATTAGGAATTAACAGATAGCGGGACTTTTACTTTAAAATCAGATGATGTAGGAGAACGTTTAGTTCAATATCGGCAATGCCTTTCTGAATTGATAGATAAATATGAGATAGATGAAGTTGCTTTTGAAGATATCCAAATGTAGGGATAGGTAAATAATGTTCAAACATTTAAAATATTAGCTGAAGTTTTTGGAGTGACTTAGGAATATTTAGCAGAATAGAATTATTTTTATCATATAATTAGTTCTAACACTTGGAAGTCTAAATTATAGATTAAAGGACGAACGAGGCCTGAACAAAAGAAAAATGCTCAGGCTTATGTATTAGAGCATTATAATAAAAAAGTATCTTAGGATGAAAGTGATGCTATATGCATTGGAGCATCTATCGTTGGAGACAAAAGAGTTGTCCATGAGTGGTAATGGACAACTCTTTTAAATATTCTTATCTTAATCTTTAAATTGTTTAGAGATAGGAAAGAAAGAGGTGACTTTGCGTTGCTTGAGTTTATTATTAAATATTGGATTGAAGTTGGATTCGGACTAATTTGTGGAGCTTTTGCTTGGTTTGCTAAAAGATATGTTAAATTATATAAGGAATCAAAAGCTAACCATGAAACTTCAATTATCACAACTATCCAAAATAAAATGGACAGCCAATATGATAAAACTTAGAAATAGATGGATGCCTGCTATAATAGACTAGAAAATAAAATTACTGATTTTGCAAAAGAATCAGAAGCAGAAGATAAAAAAATCTATGAAAAAATTAGTGACTTAGAAGATGGAATCTTATCTTTACAAGGGCAATAGTTTAAAGAAAGTTGCCATGAATTATTAGATTAGAAAGAACCAATTACTTTTTCTTAGTATGATAAATTAATGATTGAACATAAAACTTATAATAAGTTGGGCGGAAATCATGATGGCGACTAGCTATTTCATTTAGTTTCATTAAAATATGAAAAACAGCAAAGTTAGAAATAAAAATAAAGGGAAGATATGTTTAATATCTTCCCTTTATTTTTTTAAATACTTTATTTGTTACAGCTATAATTTCATCTCCATAGGTTGAAAATATATCTGCTAATAATTCTTCCTAATCTAAAGTTAACTGAACTTTATAACTAAACATTGCTGCATGCGTTACCTCATGAGCTAGTACCTTTCTAAATTTGACCTCATCTAAACCATCAGCAATATAAATAGTTTTAGTAGAATTATCACAACAACCAAGAGTGAAAGTATTCTATTGTGTTAATAGCATAGGATAAGTTGGTGGTACTACGCGTACGCGCCAACCTATCCCATTAATTATAAAAGTTATCATTTTATAACTTTTGCGGCCAATTGTGAAAGTTTATTTGAAAGAACCTATTTTTCTTCTGGAGTTGAACTATTAATCATTTCAACCATATCATCGGCTAAATCTTTCATATAATGTTCTAAATCTTTCATAGATTTTTGGTCATCAGCACCATTATGTTTTCCTTCCATATACATACGACGAGAATAATAGCTGCGACCATTTCCAGACATACCGCCATCTTCATAATTTAAATGGCCCTCACGCCAAGCTTTATCTCTCATCATATATGGAGCATATTCCATATATGGAACATAGCTGCGGACATTGTTGGTACTAGTAAATTGTCCATCACTATTGCGAGATTGCCCATCATAATAGTGAGTTCCACCACCAGTTCCATTGCCACCTTCCATATAATAAGAAATATTCATAGGTGCCTATGAATGTTCTTCTTTTTCATTAGTTTTTTCCATTGCTTCAATAATAGAACAATAATACATGGCTTCTTCTAAGTCTTTAATCATGTCTATTACTTCTCCCATTTCTTTTGCATTAACCTTTTTTAAATCACCCATTTGCCCTTGGACAGTACCAATTAAACATTGTTCAATATTTTTAAGTTGTTCCATATTAAGCCACCCTTACTACAATAAGATTTGCATTTTGGACATCTGCTGCTTCGGCCCCAGAATTCTCTACACTAATTTGAGCGCAGCAGCCTTGGGCAACATCAATAAATAATGAGCTACTCACACTATTAAATTCTTCTACTGCACCAGGAGTAGAAATTATAGTAGAAGTACCAATTGGTTCTCCATTTACGGCAATAGCAAAAGAAATTGGTTCAGTCGCAGTACCATCTGCGGGAATCGCAACATTACCATTGAAATTCACATAGAATCTCGCACGGCATTGATTAGTGAGTCCACGAAGACTCACTAATCCGCTACCTTCTCGATGTAATATTGATGGATTTCCACTTACGGCAGTGCTAGTAAAAACAACTACTCCATTGGGAGCAACAGTCTATAAAGCATTAGCTGTTATTTCCATACTACATCTCCTTCCTATAATTAGCCTACCATATTATTTCCGCCACATCCGCATCCGCAGCCATAACCATATGTAGGCCAGCCATTATTTACTGGAAATACTTGGCCAGTATATGGATTAGCTGTCAAGTAAGCAGGATTTGCTACTGGACGGAGTTGAGAAATAAGATAAGCATTTTGTTCGGCTTGTGAAGCCTGTGTTTTAAGTGCATTATTCTCATTCTATAATGCTGTAATTCTATCTTGTACTAAGAAATCAAGAATAGAACGAGTATTAGCATTATTATTCTCCATAATATCACGAACACCATCCATAACTGCCTAACGATCAGCGCAGTTTTCAGTTGCGATATTATAATTGAGTTGTGCTAATGCACCAGAAATCATTTGGTCGGTTTGGCAATTAGCAAGTTGTTGTGCTGCCTGCATACCTGATAACTATTGGGTAAGAGCAAATGTATTCTGTAATCCACCAACAGTTACCCCATTAATGGCACTAGTAATAGTATTAGTATTCTAGCAAGCCTATAAACCTAAATTACTGATGTCACTTTGAATTGCACTAGTACCGTTAGTTACAGCAGCAGTAGTAGTAGCAAAACCATTTAAGATACCAGTATTAAGGTCATAGAACTTATCACTATTACTATCCATATTATAGATATAAGGCATAGCAGCATTTCCGTTACCATTATTGCCCCATCCGCCGTTTCCCCATCCGCCAAAAGCGAATAAGAAGAGGAGGATTATCCACCAACCTCCGGCCCCGCCGAAGAAACCATCATTGCCGTACCCACCATTACCGGTAGCAGCAGCAATGTCCGCTAAAGAGTATCCATTTTCATTGTTAAACATATGCGTTTAACCTCCTTTAATAATATATTATTTACAGCCCTAAACTTTGTTTAAAGGCGGCAAATTCTTTATCAAAGTCTATCCCACGCTAAGCGCAGATATTACGAGCGATTTTTTCTATATCTGCAGTATTTCCTTGTTGAGCTAGACTAAGGAGGTTCTATCCCATAGGGGATTGCTATGCTTGTTGCTATAAATACTCCATCATCATTTGTTGAGGATTCTATTTATTCCTCACCATCTACATCATCATTTGTATTGGGTTACTATTCAATTAAAAAACCTCCTTAAATGTTTTGGGATTTTCCTAAACAGTTGGGGTTTGTGGAATAGTAACCTGTACTTTTTGATTAAATAATTCAGCAACTTTCCCCATTGCTTGTTCAAACTCTTGACGAGTAACGAATTCACCTGCTACTGGTTCTGATGGCAATGGTTTTAATTCATACATATTTAATTGGGCTATTCCATCTAGTCCGACTGTTTTTGTATAAATTTTTTTATTTGCTATATCTGGAAAATAAAAAATTGAACCATCAAAATCAATAGAAGTTGCTTTAACTTCTTCAAGAGAAGAAACAGGATGCCCTTTTAATCCACCAAATTGAGATATTGGCGGTGACGTTATGCGCTATTGTGGCATCACAGCACTCGGCTATTGTTGGTAATAATTATACATATCATCCCTTCTTTTACTAAAAATTTGGTATCGCTCTTACCAAATATATGTAAATTTTCTGGTAAATATTTTACAAACTTTTGCCAAAAAATTTACTAAAAATTTTTTAAGTAGTTTATGTCGAAAGGTTGGTATAAAAATCTTTTGGGCTGCTCGCACAGATAACGCTAGACATAACCGACAGTCAAAATAAAAAATGGTTTTGGAATTTTTTGCTGGAAATTTACCATTACCAAATTTTTAGTAAAAAAATGTAGAAAATTTGGTAATGGCAGTGGGCAAATAAAAAAAAATAAATAGAAATAATTTCCAAAAAAATATGAAAGACAAAAAGATAGAAAGGAGAAGTAAAAAATATGGGATATAGATTAACTTCTACTAATGGAGATATCCAATATAATGTAAATGAATATGTAGTAGATTCTCCTGAAGATTTAACAAAACTTCCATAGAGTTGTGTGATGGGAAGTTCAGCACTTTGCCTTTCTAATGGCTCTGTATATATAAAAAATAGTAAAGGAAAGTGGGTTGAAATTTAATGGAAATAATAACCTATGCTCTTTTAAAAAAATATATAAAAACTTCATTGGCAGGCGCTGGTGCTCTCAAAGGAGAACCTGGTAAGTCGGCATATGAGATAGCTATTGATAATGGTTATTCTGGTTCAGAACAACAATGGATAAGTAGCCTTGCTGGAGTACCAGGAGAAACTCCTTATATTGGAACAAATGGAAATTGGTTTATCGGAGCTATTGATACTGGAGTGAAAGCTGGCGCAATAACAAGTTATAATGACCTCACAGACAAACCTACACTTAATGGAAATACTATTGAAGGAGATATGGAAATTTCTTCTATTCCTCTTTCTGTTATTGATAATTTATTTGAAAAGGGGTAAAAATTAAATGGCTGATAAAAAATATTATTTAGATCAACCTGGTCTTGAACGTCTTGTTGATTATATCAATAATTCATTAAATAATAAAGCAAATGTTGGCGATGTTCCAGCAAATGTTGTTGTTCAATCTGATTTAGAAAATTATGCTCTAAAATCTGAAATTCCTGCTGAAATGGATTTAAGTGGCTATGCTACAAAACAAGAACTTGAAGATTATGCTACTGAAACTGCTCTCCAAGATCTTGAAAATAGAGTTACTGGAGTATATCATTTCCGTGGTAGCGTTGCTGATTTAGATGCTCTTACAGCAATTGAAAATCCAGCAGAAGGCGATGTTTATAACATTGAAGATACTGGTATGAATGCTGCTTGGACTGGAGCAGCATGGGATGAATTTGGTACAATTGTTGACCTTACTCCATATGCTCTTGAAGAAAATATTAATGCCCTCACTATCCCACAGGTTGATGCTATCCTTTATAGTGGTGCAAATGCAGTCGTCAGTGATGTGGCAGGCCTTAAAGCGATGGTGGCTAATGATCAACCAGAAGTCAAAGTAGCTATGAATTCTAATATGAGTATTGATAATAGTTTCTCTGTCCCCGCCGATAAGAAAGTTGTATTAGACCTTGGTGGAAATACTTTGAATGTTGCAGGTAATAATGTACTCATTGTTGGTGAATTAGTTATTGAAGGTAGCGGTAATGTTCAAGCTAATTCTTGGGGTCTCAATGCGGTTGGTAGTGATGCAAAGATTACTGTTAATGGTGGTAACTTTACAGCTAGAGAAGGCGCTCTTGTTGCACAAAAAGGCGCATCACTTGAAATTAATGGTGGCACATTTGAATGCACTGATAACTGCCCAATCATGGGGCAAGGTAGTGCCGGCAATGGTAATGTTAATATCGTAATGAATGGTGGGCAACTTATTGCTCATATTACTTCTGCTGGTTATATTGCAGCTGGTGTTTATATGCCAAATGATGGTTCCTTTACTATGAATGGTGGCGAAATTATCTCTGACGGCGCTGGCCTTGTTATGCGTGGTGGTTAGGTTAATCTCAATGGTGGTTCTATCACTGCTAATGGTGCTTCTGGTGTTAAGGGTAAAGTTGGTGACAGCCGTGTTGTTGTTGGCCCTTATGCTGTTGTATATGACCAGACTGCACATTATCCTGCTGTTGATAGTCTTGAACTTAATATTGGTAAAGATATGGTTCTTAATGGAACTGATGGAGACGTCTCTGTTCTTATTGATGACGGCATAACAGCTAACATCACTGATAATCGTATTTAATTTATTATATAATTTGTGAAAGGAGTTGAATAATAAATAATGGCTGAAAAACAATATTTAGATGCAGAAGGTTTATAGCGTCTTAAAGAATATATAGATGCACAAATTGAACCTCTTAAAGCAGCTATTAATTTATTAAATAGTAATACTGAAACTCCTGGATCTATCTAGTCAATGATAGATGATGCTATCAATGAAGTAACACATGTAAACGGTGGCTCTGCTCCAACAGAAGAGGAGGTAACGCCATGAATGTTTTAAATGCTGTTATTTAGCTTCGTCGTGATAATGATTATAATTTCAAAAAAGTAGAAAATTCATTTGTTCCAGCAAATGGTGAAGTAATATTAGTAGATACAGCAAAAGATGGGCTACGAGCAAAAGTAGGAGATGGCTATTCTACTTTTGCTTAGCTCCAATATACTGATACTGATTTACGTAGTACTGTTCTTCATGGATATTTTTATAAAGAAATATTTTATCAAGATGCTATCCATTCAGTCCCTATAACTGGTATGATAAATAAAATTTATATAGATGATGCCACTAGAAAACTTTATTATTTTGATGGCGAACAATATGTGCCTATCCAAGAAAATTTTGTAACTGCCACAGCTGAAATTCCTGGCATTGTAAAACTATATGGAACT
>JAEEGL016403397.1_pt1 | contig 10252 bp, 6 predicted proteins | sample 9134231 | NCBI WGS metagenome assembly JAEEGL01 (sample SAMN16246548, study PRJNA631951) | gut metagenome | biome: gut microbiome; feature: rumen; material: fiber-attached | host: Bos | place: Iran: Karaj | collected 2018-10 | reverse complement strand
TTTCCCGTGAAACAACATCCCGACCGCCCGCACATTGTCCCTCTTCCAATGCGCGCCTGAAGCTCCGCCGGAGGCCGCAGACTTGTCTGCGCATGTTTCGGCTTCACGAACACAGACCGCGCGAGGAAACCTCCATGTTTCGGCCCGTCATATCTGAATCTTTTCAAGCGCTCGGGGAAGTACAGGATTTCCGGCATCACCTCCGCGCGTCCCTTCCATCCAGCGAAGCGCTCCACTCCCAAAAACCTTCATCCTCCGGCAGACCAAAATCCCGATCCGGAAATAACATAAAAATCTGAAATCCAAATCCGCACAAACGCAAAAAAGCCGCGGAGATCCTTCCCCACGGCTTTCGGATTTACCGGGCAAAAATCAGAGAATCACTTCCCCGTACACCGTTCCGGCGCATCCGGCTGCGTTGGATTCGTCGGTGTCGATGTGCATCGCGGCCTTGAATTTCGTGCTGACGCGGACCACCACATCGCCGAAGACGAGGCTGCGGCCGTCGGTGTCGATCTTCACGGACACGATCTGCTTGTCCTCCACGCCGAATTCCTTCGCGTCCTCGGGAGTGAAGTGGATGTGGCGCTTCGCCGCGATCACGCCCTCGGAGATTTCGACCTCCCCGCAGGGACCGATGAGCTTGCAGGCGCCGGAGCCGGCGATGTCGCCGGATTCTCTCACGGGCGCGTCCACGCCGATGGAACGGGCGTCGGTGAGGCTGAGCTCCACCTGGGTGGCGGGTCTGGCGGGACCGAGGATGGACACGCGCTCGAGGGATTTCTTCGGGCCGACGACGGTGACGCGCTCGTCGCAGGCGAATTGACCGGGCTGGGAGAGATCCTTCTTCTTGGTGAGGGTGTGGCCTTCGCCGAAGAGGATCGCGATGTGCTCCTCGGTCAGGTGGACGTGACGGGCGCTGGTTTCAACGAGAACTTTTGCCATTTTGGATGTTTCCTCCGCTATCTCTGTTTGATTGAACTTTGCATCCCTGATATTATAGCACCCCGGACCGGGAATGTCAAGGGCGGTCGGCCAGGTCCATGATAAAACCGATCATCGCCGCGATGGACGGGAAGACCGCTTCCGCCGCCGCTTTCAGATCCGGGACGGCGTTCTCCACCGCGAGGCCCCGAAACTGGGCGATCATCGCGTAGTCGTTCATATTGTCCCCCGCGCAGAAGACGTTTTCCTCCGGGACCCCGACGGATCGGGCGAACCGGGCCACGCCTTCCCCCTTGTCGATCCCCGCCGGGGGGATGTCGATGCAGTTCCCGTTCTGGAGCGCGTTCACCGTCCCGCCCCAGCGTTCGTTGATCTCCTTCACGCACCGGGCGGCGTCCGCGTCGTTGTCGCAGCGGGTGTTCAGCTGGGAGAAGAGGGGCACTTCGTCCGCGCGGGCGAGAGGCGAATACCGGTCGTTCCCCTCGGGATGGAGGGCGTGGAAGCGGATCCGCTCCCGGTAAAAGACCGTGTCGACGCTGTGGTTATAGTTTTTCCCCACGTGCTCCGCGATGGCCCGGATGCAGCCGTCGTTCTTTTTCTCCTCGCAGCGGAGGATCTCCCCGGCCCGGTCCCCGTCGGTGGAGATGAGCATGGCCCCGTTCATCGCGAGGATGAAGTCGAGGGCGAAATCCGCTTCCCGGACGGTCTCGTACATCCAGTAGTCCCGACCGGTCACGATCCCGAAGAGGTTGCCCGCTTTGCGGAAACGGGCCACGGCCGCCCGGTCCTCGGCGGAGATCCCGCCCCGGTTCAGCGTGCCGTCGTAGTCTGATGCCAAAATAACCATAACGCAATCCCAATCAAAAGTTTTTGTGCCAGTTTCTGAGCTCTGATCCGGACCGATCATCCGAAGAGATCCGGGATGGTCCGGCCCGAGCCGAAAGCCGTCATCCTACCGGATCATCCGCACCGTCCCGTCGGCAGATTCCGCCAGACGCAGGACCTCCTCCTCCGAGGCGATCAGAGCGTCCCCGTGCACCGAGTGCTTCAGGGCATTGGCCGCGGAGGCGAACTCCACCGTCCGGGCGGGATCCCATCCGGCGAGGGTGCCGTGGATCAGACCGGCGGAAAAGGCGTCCCCTCCCCCGATCCGGTCGACGATGGGGACCCTGTGCGGGCGGGAGCGGAACAGCCTGCCGTCCTCCCAGAGAGCCCCCGAGACCGTGTTGATCTCCGCGGACTCCGACAGCCGGAAGGTCAGCGCGATCCGCCGGATGCCGTATTCCTCCGCAAGCCGGGAGGCGATCTCTGCGATCTTCGCGTCCCCGTCCCCGGACAGCGGCGAGACCCCGAACAGCAGGGCCGCGTGCTCCTCGTTCACCGTCAGCGTGTGGATCCCCCTCACGAGGGATCGCATGACGGGGGCGGCTTTTTCGGGGGTCCAGAGGGCGGAGCGGTAGTTCACGTCGCAGAACACCGGGATCTTCCGGCTCCGGCACAATGCGAGGGCGTCTTCGAGGATCCCCGGGAGGGCGTCCGACAGCGCGGGGGTGATGCCCGTGAAGAAGAAGGCCGACGCCCCGGAGAGGATGGAGTCCCAGTCGAAATCCCCGGGGGACGCCTCGGCGACGGCGGATCCGCGGCGGTCGTAGAGGACCTTCGAGGGGCGCAGGGACGCTCCTTTTTCGAGGAAATAGATCCCGATCCGGGAGCCGCCCCACGAGATCCGGGAGGTGTCGACGCCCCACCGGCGCAGGGAACCTTCGGCGGATCGGCCGATCTCATTGTCCGGGAAGCGGGTGACGACGGCCGAAGGATCCCCGAATCCCGCGAGAGCGACTGCCGTATTGGCCTCCGCGCCCCCGTAGACCGCGTCGAAGGAATCCGCCTGCGCAAGCCGGTACGCGCCTGGAGGGGACAGGCGGAGCAGGATTTCACCGAAACAGACGATCATAGGAAAGGCTTCTTTCTGAGTGGAATGAGGAATTAGGAGTTAGGAGTTGGGAGTGGCTAGTGGTTAGTAGAACCGTTTTCCGTGTTTCACGGGAAACATCCGGGCAGGAGCCTGTACACCGTCCTCTTTTCATGCGCGCCTGAATCTCGGGCCGAGTTTGGCTGCACTTCGGCGATCAAGCCGGGTTGACGCCGGGTTTCGGCTCGTGATGGCGGATGCGGCAGGAACGCGCGGGGGGGATGGAGCCGGTTTTGGATGCGGAAACGCGCGTCCGGTGCCGACTCCTTTTCCATACACGATACCCGCAGGATCCCCGCCGCGGACGAGGTGCGGGGACTGTGCTTACTTCTTCACCCCAAATCTCACGAACGCGTACCGCGGGAGGTACCCTCTGCACTCCCTGCCCTTCCACTCCTTTTCGAAGGAGAAGGTGTTGGGGCCGAGGCCGTAGGGTTCCGGGTCGTGGCGGTGGTGGGGACCCATCGCGTTGCGCATCGAATTGACGATGGTGACGCCGATCTCGTTCTTCCCCTCTTTCAGGTAAGGCGCGAGGTCGAGGTGCCGGAAGAAGAGCATGGATCCGGCGGACTGGCCGTTGACCGTGATCTCCGCCGCGGCGAAGCGTCCGTCGCAGCAGAGGACCGTGGGTTTTCCCTCCGCCCAGTCGTAATCGAAGGAGACCGACAGGCGTCCGCCGTAGAAGGGGAATCCGCCCCGCACGACGTCCCTCGCGGGAACCACGGCGGGCTGCCGGACGAGGGTGAATCCGCCGTCGTAGACCGTGGAATTCCGTTCGCCGTCCGTAAATACGCCGTTGCAGCGGAGCGCGAAGTCCCCGACCAGGTAGGCCGGCTCGATCTCGGTGTCAAAGACGAGGCAGTTGCGCAGGGATTCCGAGACCCCGGAGTAGAGGACGTAATAGACGTAGTCCCGCTGGAAGTAGTCGAGCTTCACGACGATCTCGTTCGTCCCCTCCTTCGTCAGCGGGGCGATCTCAGCCGAGGCGAAGGACCGGTCGAACCACCAGTTCTTTTTGTCCGGGAAAACCTCCGTGCCGTTGACCGCCACCGTTTCGAACATCGGCTCGAGGACGACGCGGAGAGTTTCGGGCACCGCGCCGCAGTCGAAGGCGAATTTCAGCCACAGGGGACCGGCGTACTTCTCCCGGAGCAGATTGTCCTTCACGCCGTAGACGGACAGGGGCTCGTCCCAGTTCACCCCGTCGTTCGAGCGGGAGACTGTGTCGAGGGTGAGGACGTTCTCCGGTTTTTCCGCCAGCCGCAGGGTGTTCGGGATCGGGATGAACTTCCCGGGCAGGGCGGGGGCGTCCGCGGCGGGCAGGCTGATCTCGGGGGAGCAGACGAGGACATGGGATTCGGCGTCCTCGAATTTCAGGCTGACGACGGTTTTGTCCTCCGTATTCTCAAAGCAGACGGGTCTCAGTTCCAGCGAGGCGATGTCCAGCTCCGCCCAGTTCCCCCGGGGCAGGTCGATCTTCACGGGGCAGAGGGTGTCCGTGCTGACGTTTGCGAGGAAGACGATCTTTTCCCCGTCGGGCAGTTCCCGGGTCATCTTGCGGACCGAAGGAGCGGGCGTCTCGAATTGCGCGTCCCGGAGAGCGAGGGAGGGATCGAAGGCGGGGGCGTCCTTCAGAAAGTCCAGCTTCGAGCCCGCGTCCTCCCCGTCCACATACGCGGGGATCCCGTCGAAGAGGTACACCGCGCCGCCGTTTTCCTTGAATTCTTCAAGCAGCTTCACCGTGTTCGAATCGAGGGAATAGGTGAAGGGGACGATCACGGCGTCGTAGGAGCAGAGGCCCACCCGGATCCGCTTTCCTTCCACGGAGGCCATCCGCGCCATCATCCACTCGTCGCCCCAGTGGTAGGGGATCTGGTTCTGCCCGAGGAGGCGGGAGAGGGCGAAGAATTTCCCTTCGATCTCTCTCAGCGAATCGGTGCCCTTCTTGTACTTGCAGTAGGCGCCGTGGATCGGGTGGATCACGAGGGTCGGGGCGTATTCGGTCCCGCGGGAGAGGATCGCGCCCAGATTGTTGAAATAGCGGTCGAATTCGGCCATCTTCGGCTGCCAGGGGTTGTGCTCGGAGTAGTGGAGGGGATAGTCGCGCTTCCTCTGGCCCCGTTCGCTGTACGGATAGAGGTGCTGACACATGAGGTTGACGCCCCCCGCATACTGGACCTCGGCGATCCGCTTGAGCTCCGTGGGGCTGACGTCCCAGCCGCAGCAGGCGAACATTTCGGAGAGGGCTTTTTTCTTCCCCAGCTGAGCGGCGGCGGATCCGAGCTGCTTGAAGGAAATGTCGTCCTGGATCCCGCGCCCCAGGTAGTCCACGCCGGGGATGGTCTCGTACTCGTAGAAGGGCATGACGCCGCCGATGCACATCATCTGCCCGCCGAGGGAGCTCTCCTCCACCGCGTGACCCGTGAGAGCCGCGCCGTTCGCCTCGCACCAGTCGTAGATCTTCTTGATGAAATTGGTGATGAACAGCCGGTGGATCAGATAATAGTAGTCGTAGCGGAATTTGTCCGCGCCTTCGAAGTCGTAGAAGACCGCCGGGAGCTTCTCGTAGATGGAATAGCCGTAAGCCCGCTCGAATTCCCCGGGGAGGGTGTTCGACCAGGGATTGCCCCAGCGGTAGTACTGCGGCTCGTCGGTGAAGAATCCGGGCATGGCCTTCCCCTTGCCCCACCGGTCCGCCGGGATCCGCTTTTTGTATTCCTCGTGGGTGGCGGCGATGAATTTGTCGGTGATCGAGGCGTCGAGGGTGTCGACATAGCTCTCGTCGTACCGCTTATAGAGGATCAGGTATTCGTCCCGGCCGGTGTCTTCGGCGGCATAGCGGAACGTCCCGTCCGGATTTTTTTCATAGACGGCGATGAGGTCTTCGGGATCGAGATCGGAGGGCCAGGGTCCGGTCTTCTGCTCGATGGCGAGGGCGAAGTTCTTCTTGTCGTGGAGGAGCGCGCCGCCCGCGAACCCGGAGGGCCAGCCGTTTTCGTCGTAGGACCAGGCCTCCATGCCGAGCTTTTCCGCTTCGTCGACGGACGCGGCGATGGCGTCGAACCACTCGTCGGAGAGGTATTCGGTTTCGAGCCCTCCGCGGGCGTGCATGAAGAATCCGTTCATGCCGAGGGACTTCATCACGCGGATCTGACGCCGCAGTTCCTCCGGATCCAGCCGGTCGTTCCAGGACCAGAAGGGCAGGGAACCGTAAGAAGGCGCGGTTTTTGCGATTTCTTCGAGAAGGTGTTTCATAGATTCTCCTTTATGAACGAATGACGGTGTCTTTTATGATCGGCCGGGATGGGGTGCGGTGCGGGATTGGCGTTTTTTTGGATGGGAGCGCTTCGCTGGGATTTTAGGGGACGCGCGGTTTTGCAGCTGAAACACGGAGCGATCTTCGCGGGCTTGGTCAGATTGCAGAATTAACAGGCTGAACATGACATCAACCTCGCGCGGCCTTCGGCGTGCAGCTTAACCCGTGCGCAGACAAGTCTGCGGCCTCCCGGCGGAGATTCAGGCGCGCATTGGGCACAGGACGCGGTTTCGGGTGTCGGGATTTGAAAGTTTCTCCCCCGCGCAGGCGAAGAATAACAAGGTTTTCAGGGGCATTGTTCCACGTGAAACATTTTCAAATTCTTAATTCATAATTCTGAATTCTGAATTCACTCCTCATTCCTCATTCACGCTGACGGTTCTGCTAGCCGCTAACCACTAGCCGCCAGCAACTTCCTCACTCCTAACTCCTCACTCCTAACTTCCTCTCATCCTTCTCCCTGATATGCCGCGATGAGCTTCGCCAGCTTCTTGTTCGCGGGTTTCAGTCTGGTCTGGAAGCCGGAGGCCGTGACGTCGGAGCCCTGCGTGATGGAGTCGCCGACGGGATTCCACGTGATCCCGGCGAGGTAGGACGCGTCGCCGAAGCCCAGCTCATAGGCGAATTCGAAGGGCGCGGAGATCCCCTTCACCACGATGTCCAGCATGTCCGCCGAGGTCCGGTCCTGGGCGTACTTGTTTTTCAGGGCCACTTCGTAGTAGTCGTTCAGAAGATAGGCGTGGGCGTGGGTCGCCATGACCTGGATCACCGCAGAGACCGCCGAAGCCGCCTCTCCCGCCGCCGTGGAGGGGACCGCGCCCATCTCCGCCGTGTCGTGGACGAGGGTCCTGTAGTCCGCCTGGGATTCGTCGAGCTTCGGATAGGGCACCACGCCCATGCCGTCAAAATCGCGGATGGAAGCCTGCTCGATGTCGCCCACCTTCTGGAACATCGTGAACATCGACTGGCCGTCCACGAACTTTTTCAGGCTCTCCGCCACCGAGGAGGTCTTATACATCCCGACGGACTGGTCCAGGGCGATCAGCTTTTCCGCCGCGGTGCTCATGCGGGCCACGTTCGCTTCGTTCAGATAGGGCATCCCGTCCGCGTCGAAGTCCACCACGTGGGAGTCCGTCGAGTAGTAGAAGGAGTAATAGGGCGCGCTCCAGCCCTTCGAATGCCCGGAGAGCCCGTAGCGGTCCTCGTCGTCCGCCTGACTGTCGCCGTTGGTGTCGGAATAGGCCGATTCCACGAGCCCGTTGAACCGGTCGAGGGTCCAGCTGCCGTCCTTCACCATGTCATAGACCGAATCCGGCGAGCCCGTCACGTCCTGGCAGATGTGCTTGTTCAGATAGAGCACATGAGCCGCGCGGAGGGTGTCGATGAAGTAGTCCCCCGTCATCAGATACCGCTGGGCGCCGAGGGAGAGGTTTTTCATGTACTCCGCGTAGAACGCCCCGGAATCGAAGTCGAAACGGTACTCCGTGAAATTCGCCTTGTCCGCCAGATCCAGCAGATAGGCGTTCATCGCGCAGTAGAGCAGGCCCAGCTGGTCGTTCACGTAGCAGTCCACCCCCGTGTCGCCGGCGATCACCTGCTGGGCGATGTGGGGCTGCACCTGATCGTAGTTCAGATCCAGCGGGATGTAGTTCAGCTTGCAGGAAAGGAGCTCTTCCACCCTGAGGTTCCGCTCGTACACGTTGTCCTGCACGCTCTCGCCGGTCAGAGCCTCCGGTCCCGCGATGTAGGGATAGGAGGAGGGCATACCGCCGCCGTTCTCCGAAATGTTCGAGCTCACGGAGATCGTCACCGTCCGGCCGCCGAGGTCGATGGACTTGTAGGGCGCGAGGACGTCCGCCTCGGTTTCCGCCCCGCCGCCGCCTTCGGATCCGCTTCCGCCCGCCGCGGGATTTTCGGACGTGACGGCGCCGGGATCCGCGGGTCCGGTTTCGCCGCAGGCCGCGAGACAGGAGAGCATCGCCGCCGTAAGAAGAACCGAGAGAATTTTTCTGAATGTCATGGGTTACCTCCTTCCGCGCGGCCGGGGATGAAGGGAAAAACCGTTCCGGCTCCGCGCTTCTGCCCCTATTATATCAGCATCGGGGGAAAAAGTCAACGCGGGATTTTCCGGGGCGGGCGGATTTCACAGAAAGCGATATTCCTCCGCAAAACGATTTTTACACAATGGCTCTTGACAGTCCCGGCCCCGGATGATATACTTTTGAAAGAACAACAAATCCCGACAGGAAAGAACGAAAGAGAAGGATATGGCGCTTTTTTTTGACGAACTGAAACTTTACGATCCCGAGGTATTCGCGGCCTGCGAGGACGAGCTCGGACGCCAGCGGCACAACATCGAACTGATCGCGTCGGAAAACATCGTGTCCCGCGCCGTTCTGCTGGCGGCCGGAGGCGTGCTCACCAACAAATACGCCGAGGGCTATCCCGGAAAACGGTATTACGGCGGATGCCAGTATGTGGACGTCGTCGAGGATCTCGCCAGAGAGCGCGCGAAAAAGCTCTTCGGAGCGGACCACGCCAACGTCCAGCCCCACAGCGGAGCCAACGCGAACCTCGCCGTCTTTTACGCCCTTCTCGAACCCGGCGACACCGTGCTCGGCATGAACCTCTCCGAGGGCGGCCACCTCTCCCACGGCTCCCCCGTCAATATCTCCGGCAAGTATTTCCACGTCGTTCCCTACGGCGTCGACCCCGTCACCGAGCGCATCGACTACGACAAAATGGCCGAGCTCGCACGGGAAAACAAGCCGAAGCTCATCGTCGTCGGAGCCAGCGCCTATTCGCGGATCATCGACTTCGCGCGCTGCCGTCAGATCGCGGACGAGGTCGGGGCGTACCTCATGGTCGACATGGCCCATATCGCGGGACTCGTCGCGGCGGGCGTCCATCCTTCCCCCGTCCCCTACGCCGACGTCGTCACCACCACCACCCACAAGACCCTCAGAGGTCCCCGGGGCGGCCTGATCCTCTGCCGGGAGGAATACGCCAAGGCGATAGACAAAGCCGTCTTCCCCGGAACCCAGGGCGGCCCCCTCATGCACATCATCGCCGCGAAGGCCGTGGCGTTCGGAGAGGCCCTCACCGACGACGTCAAAGCCTACGCCGAAAAGATCGTCTCCAACGCGAAGGTCCTCAGCGAAGAGCTCTTGAAGAACGAAGTCGATCTCGTCTCCGGCGGCACGGACAACCACCTCATGCTGCTCAAGCTCACGAAGGAGGGCGTCACCGGAAAGGATCTCGAAAAGCGGCTCGACGAGGTGCACATCACCGCCAACAAGAACACCATCCCCGGCGAACCCCTCAGCCCCTTCGTCACAAGCGGTCTCCGGATCGGCACCCCCGCCGTCACCACGAGAGGCTTCGGCGAGGAGGAGATGAAGAAGATCGCCCGCTGGATCACCGACGCCATCCGGGACTTCGACGCGAAGAAGGAACAGATCGCCGAAGAGGTCGCCGAAGTCTGCGAAAAGTACCCGATTTACAACTGAACAATGCGTCGTTGAGACCCGTCCGAATCTGCTTTTCTGTGTCATTCTGAGGAGCCCGCGACGAAGAATCTCCGCACATGAAGGATGGGTTGGCCTTGAAGCCGGGAGATTCTTCGCTGACAGCACAACTGCGTTGGTGCGCACGACCGCGTCGGTGAGCACGACCGCGTCGGTGCGTCAGAATGACAACGCAGAGGCGGACTGCGGCATACGGCGGTCTGAATTTAGAGGACTCCGCACCGTTTTTCCTTCAAATCCCCATAACCGTCCGCGTTCAAAAGCCCGGACGGTTTTTTCGTCCCCTGTTTTTCCACGGAAACCGGGAACTTTTTCATCTTTTCCGCCGTCTAATGAATAGAAATGCAAAAAACGGAGGAAATCGCCGTGAAACCCCGGAAGATGCCCTTTGTCTCCCTCCTTCCGCTGCTTCTGCTCCTCCCCGCCTGCGCCGCGGACCGGGAACCTGCCGAACCGGCCGGGACCGTACCCACCGGAAAGCCCGCAGAACAG
>JAEEGL016256935.1_pt1 | contig 10252 bp, 9 predicted proteins | sample 9134231 | NCBI WGS metagenome assembly JAEEGL01 (sample SAMN16246548, study PRJNA631951) | gut metagenome | biome: gut microbiome; feature: rumen; material: fiber-attached | host: Bos | place: Iran: Karaj | collected 2018-10 | reverse complement strand
CTTGTAAACATCAGGCATACCAAGACCGTAGATACAGGAAACAGTTGCAACTACAATAACGTCCCGGCGCTCCATAAGACTGTAGGTTGCCGCCAGACGCATCTGGTCAATTTCGCGGTTTATGTCACAGTCTTTTTCGATGTAAAGGTCGCGGGCCGCTACATAAGCTTCCGGCTGGTAATAATCATAATAAGAGACAAAATATTCTACAGCGTTATTTGGAAAAAAGGATTTGAACTCGCGGTAAAGCTGAGCCGAAAGAGTTTTGTTATGGCTTATAATCAAAGTCGGCCGCTGCACACGCTCAATGATTTTTGCCATAGTGAAGGTCTTACCCGAGCCGGTTACACCCTTGAGAGTCTGGAACTTGTCGCCCCGCAGAAAGCCTTCCGCAAGCTTATCAATAGCCTGCCCCTGGTCCCCGCTAGGCTGAAAAGGCGAAACCACCTCGAACTTTTTCATTTTCTACTAACTCTCAACTAACTTAATCTTCAGTGTTACATTCTTTTTATTTCGTCTTACAACAACAGTAACCGTGTCGCCCGGCTTCTTGCTTTCCAGAGCCGAATAATAATCTGCAAGAGAACTTACCGCAATATCATCAATCTGAGTAATTACATCACCGCCAATATAAATAATGTCGCGGCGAGAGCCATAGTAAGCAGCTTCTGTTCCACCCTTAAGACCGGCCGCTTCTGCATTACCGCCCTTCTTAACTTCAGAAATCAGAACACCCGAAGAAATATCAAGACCCGCATACTGGGCAATACGGCGGCTGAGCTGAATCATAGTTGCGTCAATTGTACCGCGGTGAACCTTTCCATATTTTATTAAATCTGCAACAACACGAACCGCAGTCTCCGAAGGAACCGCAAAACCAACTCCCGCAGACGAACCCGAGCTGGACTGAATCATCGTGTTAATGCCAATCATCTTGCCGTTAGTATCAAGCAGAGGACCACCCGAGTTTCCCGGGTTAATAGCCGCATCAGTCTGAACCATGTTACGGATAATTCTGTTATTTGAATTCTGAATAGGACGACCAAGACCAGATACAATTCCCGTTGTCATAGTACGTTCCAAACCGAAAGGGTTACCGATTGCAATTACACGCTGACCCACCTTAAGAGTCTTTGAATCGCCGAAAGCAATAGTTTTCAATTCCATGCCGGCCGGCGGCGTAAACTTAATTACAGCCAGGTCGCTGTCCAAATCACTTCCAACAACCTCAGCCTCATATTGAGTACCGTCAAACAAAGAAACATAAATCTTAGTTGCGTCCGCAATTACATGAACGTTGGTAAGAATGTAACCGCGCTTATCAATAATCGAACCAGAACCGCTGCCCCCGTCCTGTACATAAGGCTGGAGGAACCAGTCATAGGCCGTAACCTGAGTATTGATATTCACAACCGCTTCATTACAGAGAGAGTAAACATTAATATTCTGAACCTCTTCCTGAGTATAACCTGAGCTTCCGCTGGCAACAGAAATTATGCTGGCAGGATTCTGCTCAAGAAAAGCAACTGAACTCTCAAAGGATGCCGAAGCCGCCTCCGAATCAGAGTCCGGAATCTCCGAGAGGCCCGTCTCCCCTTCGTTCACAGCCACCGCTTCCTTTTCCGCAGCAGTTTTCTTAGAGATTTTTATACAAACAGCCGCAGTCAAAAGCACCGCCGCCACAACACTAATCAAAGTATATTTTATAAGCTGAGCATTCGAATATAATTTCATACTTATAATTTAATAAAATCATGACAATTTAACAATATTATTTCTGAATAACAGTAATTTTATTATATTCATTGTTAATGAGGTATTTTTAATAACTGAAATATTTAAACAGGCATTTATTTCTGCGTAAAATCATAACCACAGTTTTTACATTTTTTAGACATTGGTTTTAATAATCCATCATTGTTACCACTAATTATTTAAATTATTATTTACTTATATTTTCTAACGATGTATCTTCCGTATCTTTTTCATTTATAATCTGAATTGAATTCTCATCAACATATCCATATTCATTGTTCTCTGTAATATACCAATATTCTACACTGTCTTTGTCATAATAACGATAAATTCCTATTAATTGAATCTTCTCATTAGTATGTAATTGTTCACCATTTTGATTTTCTTTTATCATTGCATAAATAGGCTTATCAAATTGTTCAACTTCAACAGGACCACTTTTGCGATAATAACGGTGTTTATCACCCTCTGATACAAAATGTGCATTTAATGTTAAATTTTCTAATATAAATTCCCTGCCATTCTGTAATAACAATCTATAACTAACATCAAAATTTCCCCTATCAAAATAAAACGTTAGCACATGTTCTGTTTCTGAAATTTCCTCAATTTTTCTTATTTCAAAAGTTCCTATTCCAAAAATAATTATTTTTTTATTTTCTTCATCAATTGCTATATCAAAAGAATTTTTGGGTACTTGTTCCTTTCCCCATGAGAACTCATATTCAGTAGAATTATCTGGTGAAAGAATCCACCTATTTTGTAACCAAACTCCGGAAAAATCAAATGCAAATAACCTTGAAGAAATTGTTATTAATACAACTATTAAAAATTTTCTCATTCTAAGTTTTCCTCCTAGTGAATATAAACTGGAACTAAATTAATAGTTTTTGAGTCGTCAAAAACAGATCCGTTTACTGGTGCTGTTATTCCATCTCCTGTTTGAGCAGGATCATATTCATCTTTTACTTTATAGTGTGGATTATTTAATACTGTTGTACCACTTTCTATATAATAATCTGGTACTTGAGTTTGACCTTCCAATTCTTCAGCACCCCATCCATAAGTTGCTGTTCTATCCACGCCAAGAGTTTTAAATGCAATATTTGTAATCTTATCAGGATTTGAAACTATAAACTCATCATTTATAATCTCATCAGCTTTACACTCATTGACTATTTGTTTTATTTCATTAGCCGTAAGATTTTTGTTGGAATAATCTTGAGCAATAAAAAGACATGACATAAAATAACAACCACTTTTTTCAAGCTCTTCTATATCGGCTAATTCTTTAGATTTTTGATTATATGGCTGAATAGGTCGTACGTCTCCTGCTTCCAGCCCAAAAAAATCTACAAAATTTACAGGATCTCCATTACAGTAAGCAAACCAGTTTGCGCCATCTCGAATCGGGTCTACAGTAGTGAAGCGAGCATACTGTGATTTGTAGTCTCGGTAGCCGTAGTTGTAGAGGCTACTTGTCGAGTCATGCTGTTTTCCCAGGTAACCAAAGTCAGCGGTGTTTGTGAGGCTACCTTCTATAATTGAACCGAAGGCATCGTATGAGACTGTTGATTTTGCAGTGCCAAAGCTGTCGCTTGTTGTACGGATACTTCCTAAAAGGTCTGTTGAAAAATACTCCGTACCGTAATCGCTTGTTGTCTGGGCAGCGAGAATTCCGTTTACAGTTATTTGTGTACGCTCACCACGATATCGGCTTGTTACTGTCTTGTAGCTTCCTTTAGAGATATTAAAGTAGCGGCTGTTGTCGTTAGCTTCGTCATCGCTGATGTAACGGTAACGGTCACCTGTAGGTTTTCCAGTCTTGCCCCAGCGGATTCCGGTTATGTTCGTATCTGTAAAAAGCCCACTCGCATTTGTCTGGCTTTGTTTTATTACATCGAATGTAAATCCATCGTAAAGAGAGCGAAGAGCAACCTCACCCTTATCCTGTACGATTATTCTGCGGCCAAAGGCATCATAGGCGTAGGTTGTCTGGGCATAAGTCTCTTCTGTTTTGTCTGTTACCTCACAGTAGATAAGACGGTTTTGAGCATTATAGGCATATTTAATTGTTTTTCCTGCACTTTCTTCTGTAAGAAGATTTCCCATTTTATCATAGGTGTAGTTAACAAAGGCCATTCCTTTCGAACCACTGCTAAGCAAACAGTTCTCATTGTCATAGTTATATTCTATTGTGCCGTAAGGAGTTGTTTTTGTTTTTCTGTTTCCATTCTTATCGTATGTATAGCTTTCTTTTACGAAATCATAAAGGTTCTTTAGACTTGCAGAAAGACCATATTGCATAGAGTTTAGTCTTATTACAAGTTCTGCCCTTGTATCAGTTGAAAGATATTTATTTATTCCAAGTTCAGCAGTAAGCTGCAGACCGTTTTCTTCAGCTTCTTCTTTAAGATTATTTATAAGCCCGTCTGTAAGTGTATAATAAACAGTTTGCAGCTGGCCTTTTTTGTTGTATTCGTAAAGGGTTACACGGCCGGCATTATCTACAGTTGCCGTTCGTTTACCATCTGAACCGTAAACATAACCTTCACCCCACATGAGGTTTCCACGCTCGTTTTTCTGGGTTTTCACAGTTATACGGCCAGCCTTGTCATAAAGAGTCTGTTCTGATGTTCCGTTTCCAAACTTTCTCAATACTTCCCTTCCGTTTTTATCATACTCTAATTTTATACTTATACGTTGTTTGTTGTCAAAAATTAATTGTTTTTCATCTTTTTTTTTAAATTATTTTGATTTTTTTTTCATAATTTATGTCAAAAAACTCATATCACTTCTAATTTATAGGTAGAGATTTTTGAACTTTCATGCATGGAGGATTTATATGCAAAATGAAATTACAGTTTCTGGAACACAAAGAGAAATCAAAGACCGTCTCTTCAAGGCAATTTTCGGGCGGGACAATGAACAGAGCAAAAAATGGCGGCTTGAACTCTACAATGCTCTGCGGGGCACAAACTATTCAGATCCGGATGACCTGGAACTCAACACTATCGAGAATGTTATCTATCTGACAATGAAAAATGACATTTCATTCCTTGTCGACTCTCAGATGACTTTGTTCGAACAGCAGTCTACCTATAATCCTAACATGCCTCTGCGTGGACTTATGTATTTTTCACAACTCTATCAGAGGCACTTGACCAAGCTTGATTTAACTCTTTATGGCAGCAGACTTATTAAGATTCCTTATCCTAAATTCATTGTTTTCTATAATGGTGAAAAGGAAACAGAAGACAAAGAAATCCTGAAATTATCTGATGCATTTGAAAATAAGGAAAAGGATGGTGATTTTGAATGGACGGCGGAGCTTATAAATATCAATCACAACCACAATAATTCTCTTCAAAAAAACTGTAAACCGTTGTATGATTATGTCAGATATATTTCCAGAATTAAGGACAACCGGAAAAAGGGTATGTCCAAAGAAGAAGTTGTTAATGAGGCCGTCGACTGGGCTATAAGTGAAAACCTTCTGGATGGATTTTTTAAGATGCAGAAAGAGGAGATTTTAGGTATGAGTCTGACAGAATATGATGAAGAAGCTGTAAAGCGAACTTTTAAAGAAGAAGGCCGCGAAGAAGGTATCCAGCAGAAGGCTCTGCAAGATGCAATTAATCTTCTAAAAAACGACATCCCTGTTGAAACTATTTCTAAATGCATAGGTCTTCCTCTTGAGCAGGTGCAGGAATTACAAAAGAGTATTACTGCCTGAAATTATATTTTTAGACTTCAATAACATCTGTTTGTCCAAAAAACTAAAATACGAATCCCGGCAAATAATAATATGGTCTAGTAACTCAATCCCCATAATAGCGCCTACTTTTTCAAGGTTATGAGTTACCTTAATATCTTCTTCCGAAGGTTCACAATTACCGGAAGGGTGATTGTGACAGACAATAATTGCAGCTGCATCCTCCTTCATAGCAGTAGCATAAATTTCACGCGGATGAATTAATGTTTTATTCAAAGTTCCCACCGAAATCACATGAATCTGAATAATTTCGTGACTACCATTGAGTGTAACCAGCAAAAAGTGTTCCTTTTTACACACAGCATAATTTTGTACAAAAGGGACAACATCAGAAGAACTACCAATCGGCGCACAAAGATGTGCGCTCCGCCTTTTACCAAGCTCCAGGGCAGCCGCAACTGCAAGGGCCTTCCCCTGACCGACGCCCTTAAGCTGCAGCAGGTTTTTCACAACATCTTCAGAGTCTGAATCATCCAGCACACCGACAATTCTTTCTGCCATCACTTCCACCGGCATCTGGCTGTTCCCCGTTCCAAGAATCAGCATCACAAGCTCTTCATTAAAGAGATAGGACAGCCCATGCTCCATAGCAGTCTCGCGCACCGTCGGTTTGATTTTCATATCATAAATATTATTTTTCATATTTCCTCTACCTATAATATTGTTTTTAATGTGCGAAAAAAGGAAATGATTTTGAAAAAAACTTTGAGAATTTCAGATTTTTTTTGAAATTTCCGAAAATAAGCCTATGAATAAGATGAAAAAACTATTTGCCCCTGTTATTGCTCTGGAACTTGTGATTGTGCTTGCAATTGCACTTTTTTCTTTTAATTCCTGTGCCTCAATGCCAAAAAGCAGAAAGCAGCAAAAGGAGCCCCGCTACCTTTCACGCCGCCTTATGGACCAGGGCCAGATGACAGCAGAACAGCTGGCAGCCTATTTTTTAAGCCGCAATGCAGAAGAAGATCCTGAGCATATTCTTCAGTTTGCCCAGTATTATATAGATGAAGCCGCTTTCGAAGGAATTAATTCTGATGTTGCCTTTGCCCAGATGTGTCTTGAAACAGGCTACCTTCGCTTTGGCGGTCTTGTTCAGCCTGAATTCCACAACTACTGCGGCCTTGGCGCAATGGACCCAGAGCACCCCGGCGAGATTTTTGAAACTGAAGAGCTTGGAGTACGCGCCCACATTCAGCACCTGCAGGCCTACGCTACAAAAGAAGAAACCCAGCTGAACGGAGAACTCATAGATCCACGTTACAACTGGGTTCATAAAACAAAATATGTTGAAGATATTTACGGCCTCGCCGGAACCTGGGCCACAGATCCTCTCTACGGCCAGAAGCTGGAAACCGTACTTACCAATATGGGATACTACTAACCGATTGTAGTACCAAAATATTCCTTATCTTCCAGAATAGTCTGAATATTTGCGATATTCTTTCCGCCGGCACAGATAACCTTCATGCCAAGCTCGCTTGCCTTCTTTGAGGCAATCGGGTCAAAAGGACAGTTCTTTCCAGGAGTCCATTCGTCGCCAACCATCTTGCGGAAGTCTGCCCAGGAAATTGTATCAAGCGGCTTTGCATCAGGATTTTTTCTAGGGTCATCAGTATAAACCTTTTCAATGTTAGAAAGATTTACGATAGTCTTTGCATCAAATTTTTCACCAAGATAAACAGCATCAGTATCTGTAGAAAATCCCGGCTTCCAGCCCGAAGCTACAAGCACCTGACCGTCAAATTTCAAGTCTTCAACAGTAGGATTATAAACTACATCATTCTTGCAGTAGTCGCCAAAGCAGGCCTTCAAAAGCTGGGCATTAATTCTAGTTGCCATAATTCCAATCCAGTCTGCAGCGTTAGCGTCAAATGCAGAACCTGTCTTTTCGCAAACTTCCTTAAAACCATTCTGATATACACGTGCAGGAGCTCCACCGCCGGCAACCAGAATCAAACGGTTCTGCCTGTCTGCATCAAGCCACTTCTTACACATAGTCACAAACTCACTCAAGAAAACAGAATCCGGCTTATCCGGAGCAATAATTGAACCACCAACGCTAAGAATTTTAGTCATATTAAAAAACCTCCTAAATCCCTAAACAGTCGGCAAGCACAGCTTGCCTCTGAGGCATTCTTTCGTTGAACCTAAAATGGCCCGCTGCCGCAGCCCATTTTTTAACGGTTCTTCGATCGTAGCCTAGTATACACCCTTAACTACCGGCACAGACCAGTAGCTGCTATATTTTGCTGTATCTTTATTTGCTTCTTCCCAGATAGACTGCAGGGCAAAGCTTCTCGGCTGCTGAACAATCTTGCTGTCCGCACTGAATGGCTTAAGCTGACTCCAGCCGCGGGAGAAAAGAATATGGTGCGAATCCATGTTGCCAAAATAATATTCCTTTGCATCAACAATATCACTGTCAGTCCACTGCTTAAACTCAAGGCCCGCGCCAAGAGCAGGATCAGCTGGAATCCAGCCAACCTTATCAATATAAAATTCACACCACCAGTGGGACTGGCTCTGCAGCTCCTGATTCAAAAGAACACCGCCGGCCGTATAGGCAGGAACCTCAGCGGCTCTCAAAAGCGCAGTATAAATAACCGCAAAGTCATAAGCATCTCCGCTGCCCTTCTTTATCAAATCAAGCGGATCAGAATCGCCGTTACGAACCTTAGCAGTAATAGAAAGATTTTCGCACATATAATCATAAAGAAGCTTAGCCTTGTTCCAGGCATTTTTTTCTTTGCCGCAAATCTTAGCACAAAGCTCCTTTACAGCCTCATCCTCGCAAGGCACAAGAGCATCAGCCTTAAGAGCCCCGCTCAAAAGATTCTTTTCTGTATCCTTATAATTTCCGATTTTAAGGGCATTCACCGTAGAGCGAACCTCAAAAACCGGCAGAACAAAGGTCTGCTTAAAAACACTCTTAGGAGTATTGTTGCGGCTCTTTGTAATCTGATGAATAAGATTATTCTGATAATTCATAAGAATCGGCTCTGGTACAACTTCAGTAATCTCAACATTAGGCTGAGCCGGATAATTAAATGGAACCGGACAACGCAGAGTAATAGTCGAAACATCATTGGTTACAACATCAGCAATGTCGGCAGTATACTGCACCAGGTAGATTTTTTTATTCAGATATTCCTTGCGGCCCGCATCATTATTAATTGTGATTTCTTTAGGGTCTGATTTTTCGCGGCCTGTATCAACAACCACAACACCACTGTAGGCTCCGTCCGGAACCCTCACGCTGATTTCTGTATTAGACCAGGAAAGGTAATCAAAATCCTCTTCACTTGCAGGAATCATATTTTCGGTAAGCAGGATGATGTTTTTGTATTCGGCTTCACTGATTTTATTGTTACAGTCCATAGTAAAAAGAACCTTAGACTGATTTTTTGAATCACCAAAATTATTTCCGTAAATTACAATGACCTCACCAATGCTGGCCTTATCAACCGAAAGCATGGTAATAACAGGCTTGGTAACCTGCTGCACAGCCGGAACTGGAACCGGGATATCAACCTCATTTGCAAAAAGGGCCGGTTTGGAACGCATTTCCTTAGTACCCACAACAAGAAGCCCGTCCTGTACATTTGCAGGAAGAACGATTTTAATGCAGTTATCTGTCCAGGAAATATAAGAGCTGGCAGTAAGCTTAGAGCCCGCAATTTCAACGTAGCTCATATCGCGTACAGAACCGAAATTTTCACCGTTAATTACAACAAGGTCGCCGGGAGAACCAACAGCAGGAACAACAGAAGTGATTTCAGGAACAGGCTTTGTTCTGAAACCAATGAGATAAATTGAACCGAGTATTATACTTATAATAAAAACAACAGAAAGTACCCGGACTGCCGGATACTTTCGCAATGAATAACTGAACTTTCCAGAAGAATCCACTAATATCTGCCTGATACAAGCTCCATAGGAACGTTGATTTCTGTTGTCACAGGGAAATCACCCATACCCGGAACTGTAATCTTTATAGAAATTGCTTCGTCCTGAAAATCTGGTCTTAATACATCAACATCGTTGACATTCTTTGTAAACGAAGAAGAATTCTTTCTCTGTTTTTCAGAAGACAGAACAACGTCCTGAATATTACCAGAAATGGCTACGCTTCTTCCACTATCATAGCTGACATTATTTACAGTATTTGAACTTACAGTCTTAATAAGCGGTACAGCTGAAACAGTAGAAGCTTCAGAAGAAGCTTTATTTGATTTTAACCCAAGAGGGAGCACTAATGCAAGAACCGCAGCCGCAGCAACGCCCGATGCTACATAACTGATTACCTTAAATGGAGACTTTTCTGGAACCTTACCGATATTACGGCTGTAAGCCATCTTAATCTGAAGACGCTGGAAGCTTTCGTCCATGAATTTGTCATCCAGCTTTATTGAATCAGAGTCGGCCTTAAAAAGGGCACGCACTGCCTTAAGCGACTCCAGCTCCTTACGGCACTTTTCACAGTGTGCAATATGAAGCTCATACTCAGCCTTATAGTTCTCAGGCAGCTCACCGTCGAGGTAAACAGAATGAATATCTTTACTCGGGCAAAAAGACATTATCTTCTCCTATAATTTTTTCCAGCTGTTCCCTGGCTCTGAAAATTCTTACCTTTACATTACCCTCGGTAATTCCAAGAATCCTTCCGATTTCCTTATAGTTCAGGTCTGCATATTCCCTGAGCATAAGTACGTCCTGCAGGTT
>JAEEGL015563749.1_pt1 | contig 10252 bp, 12 predicted proteins | sample 9134231 | NCBI WGS metagenome assembly JAEEGL01 (sample SAMN16246548, study PRJNA631951) | gut metagenome | biome: gut microbiome; feature: rumen; material: fiber-attached | host: Bos | place: Iran: Karaj | collected 2018-10 | reverse complement strand
TGAGCAACGTTCCCAGTGCTATAAGGACACCCTTCTTATGTATCAGACATACCATAATGATAACGGATATACATAATAATGTCACTACGCTAAATACGATATCGAAGACTGTCCAGACATCCTTTTGCAATACCCGGGAACTTCCCTTAGTCATGTTCTCATATATTCCGTTGCACAGGCTGTCGGTGGAAGCAGCCACATTGAGATTGGTCAGAACGCAGACACCCGTCTTCTCATCTTCTCCAAATACTATCCTTGATGAGTAATTGGGTGTCCCGCCGGAATGACCTATGACTCCGTTCTCAAACATCTCCCAACCGCCGTAATAATCCCCTGTTTCCGACAAGCGGCTTTTTACTGCATTCAATGCCGCATTAAGATCATCCGGGATATCTGCATCATTTCCGATCCAGATATTCAGCCACCTGCCCATATCCATGGCATTGGAATAGAAATATCCGGCGGGGATCATCGCCTCCCTTACAGCTATAGGAAAGTTGTATGTATGCCGATAACCGAGCCTGCTTCCTTCAATTATCTGTCCGTTATCCGGCATGCCGACATATGTATTGTTAAGTCCCAATGGCTTAAGGATCTCCTCCTGCATATATTCTCTATATGACATTCCTGTCACTTTCTCGATCATCAGACCGAGCAGATTATAGTTCACATTGGAATACGCATATTCTGTACCCGGGCAGCTCTTAAGTTCACTTCCCGAAATAGAGTCAGCCCACTGCTCCAGGCTCATCCCTTCAGAAGCCGAAGGATAATCTGTCTCATTATTCGTAAAACCACTCCTCTGACTCAGCAGATCCTCTATCGTTATCTCCGCTTCAGACGAATCATAACAGACCTTAAATCCCAGGATATATGCAGACACGGGATCATCCTCTGAAACCTTCCCTTCGATTATCAGCTTCTCTATAGCCAGTCCCGTAAAAGCTTTGGTCATGGACCCTATCTGATACAGTCCCTGCTCATCGCCGTAGAAAGATATCTCACTCCTGTCGAAGACCACAACACTGACATTGTTACATTTTGTCTCACGCGCGAAATCCGATATAAGTCCCGTGATGTTGCTTTCATCGATCGCATAGACCGGACAGTTCACACCGCAGAGCAAAACCACTTCGGCCAAAACACAAGCAAATACTCTCAGTCTTTTAAACATACAAAAATTCCTCCATGTCTGTAATCAGATCATAGAGGAATATCCGTTACTCATCAATACTCTAAGTCGGATGATGCAAATATGATGTCTTTAAATGCAATCTTTGCACAATTCCCAGAAAGCTATGGCTGAAGATGCTGCTACATTAAGGGAATCCACGCCGTTATGCATGGGGATTATCACAACTTGATCGCTTTCGGCGATCGTCTCTTCTCTTAATCCGTAACCTTCCGATCCCAGCAAAACAGCCCGCTTCTCACTCTTCTTAAGTTCCGGATCAGTTACAGGGACCGCTCCGTCAACAAGTGCCATGGATATGACGCAATACCCTTCTTTATGAAGCATCCCGATATAGTCTTCTCCCTCCGGGATATAAGTCCATGGAACCTGAAATACCGTTCCCATAGATACCCTGGCTGCACGTCTGTAGAAGGGATCCGTCGAGCCATGCGTAATCAGGACCGCATCAACTCCAAGTGCTGCCGCTGATCTGAATATCGCTCCGAGATTAGTCGGATTCATTACATCTTCCAGGACAGCCACACAACGGGATGATGCCAAAAGTTCTCTGATATCGGGAGGCTGTGGTCTTTCAAATGCCGCCAATATGCCTCTTGTCATATTAAAGCCCGTGATCTTGTTTATCACGGATAATCGGGCCTCAAATATATCGATATCTCCGACTCTGTCTATTATCGCCCTGACAGCCTCACTGTCATATTCTCCTTCTTCAAGAAAGACAGAAACCGGTCGTGCTCCATAGTCCAGCGCCCTCTCTATGACCATCGGTGACTCGGCGATAAAAATGCCCCGTTCCGGTTCATTGTAATGGAACAACTGAGACTCACTGTAATCTGTATACAGTGCTACTCTTTCATCTTCTATGTTTTCTATACGAATTACCAAGCTTCTCTGATCCTTTCCGTATGGCTATATCTCATTATACACTAAAGGATTCATCAGGTGCTCGCATTTTTCGTGTTATAATAGATGCAGTATATGATGTAAATGTCTGACAGAGGGTGATTATGAGATCAATTCTGATCAAGGATACGACAAGAGAAGAGAGAGAACAGATCGTAGCTGAATCCATCGGCAATGTCAACGGGTCGTGCGACGGATGTATGGCGGGGATCGCGGAGATGTACCAGGATTATATCGATGGTAAAAGAGAGATCCGCGATATCAATATGGAGTTCCGTGCAGGCTATGTATCGGGTATGGAAGTGCCGGAGCGAAACGGGTGTGAGTATTACAATGGATAGATCTAAGGTATGGAATACGTTCAGAGACTATATGGAATACTTCCTGATCTACTGTGTGCTGGGATGGATATATGAATCGGTGTGGTGCTGTATGATATATCACCGAAGAGGATTCATCAACAGAGGATTTCTTTTCGGCCCGTGGCTCCCGATATACGGTATAGGGTTTCTGATTATATTGGGAATATTTAAACTGCTTAAGGTGAGTAAACCGATACCCGTGTTCATAGTCGGTACGATCGTAGCTACGGTCGCAGAGCTTATCGCGAGTTATATAATCGATGCGACCATGAGTGAACCCATGTGGGATTATACAGGATACTTTTTGAATTTCGATGGCAGGATCGCATTGGTGCCGGACCTTATGTTCGGACTTATGATATGGGCTGCGATGTGTCTGATCCAACCTGCTGTGATCAAACTGCAGGAGAAGTACCGTGAGTCGAGGGTCCATAACATCTGCTTTATTGTGATCACGATATTGTTTGCGATCGATCTTATCAGCCGGATATGGCTGGGGAGCAATATATAGGGAGTATACAAGGTATGAGCCTTAACAGAGATTTAGTGGGATTTGATATACCGGACTATAAAAAAATACGTGTGATCATAGATACCGATGCCGCATGCGAGGCGGATGATCCTTTTGCGATCGTTCAGGGACTGCTGTCGCCGAAATTGATAATAAAGGGAATCATAGCGGAGCATTTCAGACAGCCGCATTCCATGGAGGACAGTTATGATGAGATCATTAAGATCTGCAATGCTATGGATATCACTGTCCCAGTGCTTAAAGGGCAGACAGGGCCGTTGTCTGAAGACAATAAGGTATCAGAGGGCGTTGAACGTATAATTGAAGAGGCGATGTCAGAAGACGACAAACCGCTTTTTATTCTGTGTCAGGGAGCGATCACTAATGTCGCTAAAGCGATAAAAGAGGATCCGGATATCATCGGCAGGATGACTGTCATATGGATAGGAACTCATGGGGAAGCTCCGTGTGAAGCACCATTTCGTGAGTTTAACGCCGGCAATGATATAGAGGCTGCAAATCTCGTGCTTCACAGCGGGATCGATCTGTGGCTTGTTCCGTCGCAGGTATATACAACTATAACCATAGGGATAGCCGAGATAAAGAGACGGATAAGTCCCTGCGGTAAGATCGGTAAGCATCTGTATGAGAATCTGATCGAATATAATGCGTCAGAAGGTGCAGGATGGACACAGGGGGAGAGCTGGTCGTTAGGTGATTCTCCTGCCATTGCGATCGCGATCAATCCGGGCTGTGGACATTATAAGACGATCAAAGCTCCGATAATAGCTGAAGATACCTCGTCAGTCACAGACCCCGACGGACCGCTCATCAGATTATATACTGCTGCAGACAGCAGGTATATCCTTGAAGATCTGATCGCTAAACTTGAGCTTTTCTGTATGAAGTAGTTGACGGAGAATTGGCAGATGTATCTGGTATCGGCATATTTTGATAAAGAAGCAGACAGGATAATAAGGCGGCATATCGAGAGAATAGCAGAAAAGACCGGCAATTCTTTTATGCTTGATAATAACGTTCCGCCACATATGACTGTCTCGGCACTTGAAGCGAGAACAGCAGATGTTTTGATACCTGAATTTGAAAAACTAAACGGTAAGATAAAAGCCGGTGAGATCCAGGTGGTATCAATGGGTCAGATGTTACCGTATGTATTCTATCTGACGCCTGTTCTTAATGATTATCTTAATGGAATTGTTAATACTGTTTATGATATATTTTCAGACATTCCGGATGTGACAGTCAGCAAGTATTACAGACCGGGATCATGGCTTCCTCATATAACTTTAGCCAAGACTTTGACAAAAGAGCAGATGCAGACTGCATTTGAAGTCATGCAGAACGGATTTGCCGTATTTGATGCTAAGATCGTCAGGCTGGGGCTGGCAAAAGTTAATCCGCATGAAGATGTGAGAGTAATAGAACTATAACGGTTTATACATCAGTATCTCATCATGGTAGGTTCCGTCGTCAAACAGCAGAGCATTGTGACGGCGACCGGACTCAATGAAACCGCATTTCTTATACAGAGCCTTAGCTCTTTCGTTATCGGCGACAACTTCTAAATCCATCTGCTTCCAGCCATGTTTAACGGCCAGTTCGGTCATATATTCGATCAATGCAGTTCCTATTCCGAGTTCCCAGAATTCTTCATACAGAGCAATTGACAGAGTGCAACGGTGTTTTAACTTGCGCTTCGGGCCCATGCCGTTAATGGAACTGTTGCCGGCGACCTTGCCATCTACAAGTGCGACCATCATTAATGAATCCGAACTCTCCAGAAAATCCGACAGCATCTTCTGCTCGCCTTCCAATGTGTAATCGATCTCATCCGGATATCTGAGCAGATATTCTGTTTCTCCGGCTGTCTTTTTCATATACTCTATCATGTCCGCGGAATACTCAGGCGTACAAGGCTTAAAGATACACTTTCTTCCGTCCTTCAGTGTTATTTCTTTTTCATCAAATTTCATGATCAAAAGCCTCCCATAATCCTTCGCGAAATACCCGAGTCGTCCTTACGAACTATGAGCAAATCATTAACTCACCAAATCCCGCATTACACTATCCAACTCCGGGTACTCTTTCTTCATATTGATCGGCCTTCCGTCTCTGTTAAGAAATGCATGCGATGATGCCGCCCGACATACGATCTCTTCGGATTCGTTCTTCATCTCATATTCCAGATGAAGCTTAACGCCCTTATATTCCTTCACCGTTACATTTATCGATATATCGTCCCTGAATGTGGTCGGCCTTTTATAATCGCAGGAAACACTCATCACCGGAGACACTATCCCCATTTCCTCGAGCACGGCATAGTCATATCCGATATCTGCCATAAAAGCCACCCTGGCTTCTTCCATCCATCTTATATAATTTGAATGATGAGTTATCCCCATTTTATCAGTCTCGTAGTACTGTACTTTATGTATATATTCCTTCATCCTAATCCTCCCCTACCAGATGGACAACCTTATAATCATGTCCGGTCGCCGGCAGAAATCTCTCCACTACATCAGAAGTCTTTATCTTAAGGCTTGATGTACATACACACGGGTGACACCCGATGTATTCACCCTCCAGAACATCCTCGTCTATCAACAGCTTAACGGCATGATCTTTGTCATTCATAAGCCCCATGATACTGACTGCACCTGGCTCGATATCAAGGTATTTCAGCATATCCTCCGGATCGGCAAAGGAAAGTCTTGCAGAGTTTATCTGGGAAGACAGTTCTTTGGTCTTGAACTTCTTATCCCCCGGCATCATCAACAGATAGAAATCTGTTTTCTGCCTGTTGCACAGAAAAAGATTTTTGCAGATGATCACGCCCAAGACGGCATCTATCTCATTGCACGCTTCCATGTTATCAGCTCTCTCATGATCGGTTCTCTTATACTCGATCCCAAGATCATCAAGGTAATCATATGTACTAACCTCTCGTGGCAACCTGCCTTCTAAATTATCCGGTCTTCCGTCAAACAACTCCATTTTATTAATCCTTCAAAAAATCAACTTCAAAACTGTATCTTGAATTCCACCTTGATGGGATCCTTTACGTTCGCTGCAAATATATCTCCGTCTTTCGGGCTTCCGATATGTCTGCCGTAATGAACCGGAATAGCAACTTCAGGGCTGATCTCATTTATAAACTCTGCAGCTTTCTTCGCATCCATTGTATATGTACCGCCGATCGGAACCAACGCAACATCGCACTGTACAGTCTTTGCTTCCTTTGTAGCATCCATGTCCCCGGCTATATAGATCCTCTTACCGTCAATGATCAGAATATATCCGACCCATTCCGCACTCTTCGGATGAAAAGGCTTCAATATGTTATACGAGGGCACAGTCTCAAGTTCCAATCCGTCTATCGTCACGGAAATCCCGGGCTTTACAGTCTCCGTCCTGCTTACTAGATTCGAAACTTTTTCAGCCTTTCCTGCCATTTTCTCGGGAACGACCAATACAGTATTTTTTCCTGCAACCTTAGCAATATCATCCGGCGAAAAATGATCATAGTGATCATGTGTTATCAGGATAAATGCTGCATCATGAGGTTCTTCATCCACCTGAAAAGGATCGATATAGATCGCGCCGACGTTGCTGCTCACACGAATACTGTTCTGTCCGTATACCTTGATATTCTCAGTCAAAACATACCTCCTAATATAACTCACATCGAACCCCCGGCTCTTTTAGGATTCTTTGCAGATGTTATCTGTTTCTTATCTTCTTCATAGTATTCCTGTAGGCCCAGAGGAGCTTGTAGTAGATATAGAAGCGCAGGGGGGAGGCGCAGGCCATGTCTATGAGGCGCTTTTCCTCATCTCCGGTACGCTCCGTATAGTACGGGTTCTGCCTGAAGTCCGGAAAAAATGTCAGAAGCTCAGCTGTCATCTCTCGCACAAAACTCACCTTAGTCGGGCGAACACAGGGCATGTATGTAAAGAGAGTATTCACATAGAATAACTGAGTGAACTTATATTCAAGTTCAGGCTTAAACTCATCATAGAATCCCAGGCGTTTAGCCTCGGATATCATGATACGGCCTGCTTCCATCCTATCTTCACATCTTGTTACAGAGAAGGAATGTACTGTGGAAGAGCCGTGCTGATAATAGTAATACATCGGTTCCTGTATGTATTCGAAATGAGTGCCCGTGAGCATATAGGAATTACCCATGGCATTGTCTTCATAGAAGATATTCTCAGGGAACCACAGTTCATTGTCTATGATGTTACGTCTGCGGAAGATCTTAACGCATAGGCTTCCACCGTCCAAGATCAGGCTCTTTTTCCTGTCATGATCTAGGACACCAACCTGATCGGGCTTACTGTTGGCATCGATCTCGCCCACTTCAAAAGTATGGCTGTCCACAATGTTGTAGTCACAGCCCACGATATCTGCACCGGTCTCAGAGGCCTTGCCTATCATCTTCTCATAGTAATCGGGAGTGATCCAGTCATCGGCATCGATAAATCCGATCCAGTCACCATTGGCTTCCTTAAGACCGATATTCTTGGCACCGCCCTGGTGGAGATTGACCTCACTGTGGATCGCACGGAACTTGCCGGGGTAACGCTTCTCATAGTCTGTCATGATCGCAAAAGAATCATCCGTCGAACAGTCATCCACGGCGATGATCTCATAGTCCTCAATTGTCTGAGCTACGAGCGAATCAAGGCAATATGTCAGTTTGTTGTCTGCGGCCATGTTATAGACCGGAACGATTATACTTAACTGCATACAAATAATCCCTTAACAGTATCAGCGATCTTATTAAAATCTTCTCTGTCCATACCATCAGTTTCCACTATATAGAAACCTCTGCCCATAAGTGAATGACCGTTTGCAACCTTCTCAAGATCATCCCCGGGCTGTATGGTACAATTCCACTCAACGAGCTTAGCCCCCGCATCTGCTATAGCTTTCTCTGCCGATTCCTTATCCGGTACCGTTCCTGCGGTTCCTTCCAGATCAAAGTAGTGTATCATCATGGATCTTGTTTGCTCAGGATCAAATGAGTAAGTCTTTCCCATACGATATTTCATGTATTCGGCTGCCATATCCACTCCTGTTGAAAGCGGTGTAAAGAGATTATGCAGATTGTGTCCTGAGGGACGGGCCGATACCTCTATGGCAAAAGGTCCTCTGTCTGTCAACAGCACATCCGCATGCATAAGACATTCATCCAGTCCCAGTGTATCGACAACACTCTTTGTATAATTTCTGATGGTCTGATATACAGGGTCAGACGGAAGCACACTTATATATCCGACTGCCTGACGATAGGGGAAAGGTGTATTGAACTTATCTCTTAGCAGGATCAGGTGAAACTCACCACCCGTAACGACTGCATCGATTCCGTACTCCTCACCCTCAAGGCATTCTTCCAGCACATAGTCCTCGGATACTTCTTCCATATCGGCAAGTATCTCACTTAATTCACTCTCTGAAAAAGCCATCATAATGCCCCGGCTGCCGGAACCGTATCTGGGCTTAAGTATCATCGGATATGAAGGCGAACTCTCAGAGAGATTCTTAAGCAAAGAATCTGCCTCACTCTCTGTCAGCTCTGCGCTTACTTTACGACAGATACAGTCTCTGAGTCCCGCATTGTTAAGTGACTTATGAAAGGCATATTTATCCGTGCAGATCTCTGCCATGTCCTTAGTGATGCCGGGCAGGCCGAGCGCATCATTGACGGCACCCGTAGTAGTCAGATATCTGCCTATGGGAACGGTCTGTATCCAGTCAGTACCAAGTTCGCTTATGATATCAATGGTCGCTTTCTCATCTGTTATGTCAACCACTATCGGTATGTCTGCCGCTTCAAGTCCTGCTGCCTCCGGATTACCATCCAGGGCAACTGTTTCGATACCAAGTTCTTTAGCACATTCAATCGTATGTATGGCTTCGTCCGAAGCTCCTATTATTGTAAGTCTCATATTAATATTTCCCCTTATACTCCTTAACTACTTCTTCGCCAATGACGTCAGCTCTTCCGCTATCCTTACTGCTCCCCTGCCGTCGGTGATCCTGCCGATCTTTTCGCTAATCTCATTCAGTCTGTCCCTGTTAGCTGACAGAGTTCTGACCTCTTTAATGATCGATGCGATAACTGCATCCTTATCCTCAGTCACATCACCTGCATATATCATCCTGTCAGGAGCTCTCCAGTAATCTGTTCCGTATCTCTGATTGTCCGCAACCAGATAAAATACTGCCGGAAGTCTTACTGCAGCACACTCCGTGAGCATGGTCCCTGCAGCAACAACAGCCAGGTCACACGAACGCATAAGTGATGCCATATCGGTGACTGACTTATGAACCGTGATATTCTCATACAGAGAAGCAAAGGCTTCCGTCTCTTCCGCTGACTCTGCATAGTCTCCGACCACAACGTGGACTTCTATATCAGGTGTAGCATTCTTATTGTCTGCTGCCCGGCCTTTTTGACCTGTAAGCCCGTTCTCTACCATAGCCTTTAATGTAGATGGCAGCATAAAGTGTATATCTCCGCCGCCGGCTGCAAGGAGTACACGGAAAAGATGAGCCGGCATTGCCTGCCCGGATCCGTCTGAGTTAAACTGCTCTCTTAACGGCGCATACATAAGTCCTAAGAGAAGCTTCGTCGGTCGATCACCATGACCGTGCATATCCGAATAGTCCGAAGCATAATCAAACCTGTCATGATATCCGCTGTAATTGATGAGCATATCTACAGGATATATTCCTTCATGAAGATCATCTATATATGCTGTCCGGCATACACGGGATATGGCTTTAAAATAGTCATAGGTTACCTTGTATGAATCCACCAGCAAAACATCCACGTCTCTTAACTGCAACTGTTCTATAAGAACAGGCAGTTCACTCTCCATATCATCCCAGGCTGTTCCCAAAACCACAGTGTGTATATTGTCTGAGTCGCCCAGATTTTTCCTGAGAAGAAGTCCGGACTCATCATCAGCAATAAAAAAGGTCACAGTCTCTCCGATGCTCACGAGCTGTCTTGCTATCGTGATGCATCGCATCATGTGACCTGTTGCAACTATGCTGTTGGCGTCTGTACGGATTCCGATCATTTATCTACCACATTCTGTTCTGCCGACGGGATCAACTGTCCGCCGAAGATTATTCACCCCATTTAACATCGGGAGATGCCTCTCCGCCATATAGTAATTCATCCCACTTGACTTCATCAATTAGTTCGGGGGTGATAGGTGTTCCCTTCTCAATATCCCTGGTCGC
>JAEEGL014432042.1_pt1 | contig 10252 bp, 9 predicted proteins | sample 9134231 | NCBI WGS metagenome assembly JAEEGL01 (sample SAMN16246548, study PRJNA631951) | gut metagenome | biome: gut microbiome; feature: rumen; material: fiber-attached | host: Bos | place: Iran: Karaj | collected 2018-10 | reverse complement strand
TCTACAATTCCGCAAAGGCTGATTTTAACGGTGCCGCAGCCATCATCTTCATCGGAAGAGGCGGCGGAGAAGGCAATGACATCAAGCGCGACGGTTATACAGACGGAACCCGTCACTATCTCACATTGTCACAGAACGAGAAGGACACCATTGAATATGCAAGAAACAACGGTGCTTCCAAGATCATTGCAATCATCAACTCTTCAAATGTTATGGAGCTTGACTGCATCATGTCCGGAAAATATGCGGTTGATGCCATTCTTTGGGTCGGAGGTCCCGGTTCCACAGGCTTCGAAGCAATGGGTGACGTTCTTGTAAACAACGTTAACCCTTCCGGAAAGACAGCTGATATTTACGCAAAGGATTTCTTTAACGATCCCACTTATGTAAACATCGGAAACTTCGAGTACAGCAATGCCAAGTACGACGGCGAAAAGACAGCTCATTACGTTGAGTACGAAGAGGGCATATATGTCGGCTACAAGTACTACGAAACAGCGGCTGCCGAAGGCGAGAACTACAATGATCTCGTAACATTCCCCTTCGGTCACGGCCTTTCCTACACCTCATTCGATCAGAAGATCACAAAGTTCAACACTAACGGCGGAAAAGTAACCGTTACCGTTGAAGTGACCAACACAGGAAAAACTGCCGGCAAGGATGTGGTACAGATCTACTGGGGCGCTGATTACACAGATTTCGACAAGACAAACAAGATCGAGAGATCCGCAAAGAATCTTGTTGATTTTGCAAAGACAGGCGTGATCCAGCCCGGCAAGAGCGAGACGGTCACCGTTGAATTCAACACGGAAGACCTTGCTTCTTACTGCTACACAAGAACAAACCCCGACGGAACTGTAGGCTGCTACGTTCTTGAAAAGGGCGACTATCAGATCTTCCTTGGCAAGAACTCACATGATTCTTACGAATCAAAGGTTTTCACCCAGGGTTCAACAGTATGGTATGATAACACGAATCCCAGACAGTCCGAAAAAGATGGTCAGGCGATCCTTGAAGCTGACGGCACATTAGCCAATGTTCCCGCAAAGGTTAAGGTTTCCGCAGACGCAGATTTCGTTGCAGCAACAAACAAATTCCAGGAATCCTCCGACTACATGAACGAGTCCGGAGTTACCATGCTCACAAGAGCAGACTGGAAGAACACAAAGCCCACCGCAGGCACTGTAAAGGCTCTGGAAGGCAAGTACCTTGCAACCTTCAATGCCAACAAGAAGGACGGCTTTAACGCAGAGACAGATGCAAACCTCGGAAACGTTGCAACATCAAAGGTTTACAACAATAACGCCGTAAACTTCGCAAACAGCGGCTACGACCTTTCTCAGATGAGAGGTAAGGATTACTACGACGCTGAATGGGATGTTCTCCTCGATCAGATCGATTTCTCCAATGCGGACGTTCAGGAAGAATTAAGAGATCTGCTCTTCTACGGCGCATACAACACAGCAAAGCTTACATCCATCGGAAAGATCTCCACAAAGGACTACGACGGTCCTCAGGGCTTCTCTTCATTCATGGATTTCGGTCATGACTGGTGCGCATATTGTTCCGAAGTTGTGGTTGCATCCACATGGAACACAGAACTTGTTGAAGAATACGGTGCAGCGGTTGCAGACGAAGCTATCGCAGGCAGCAGCAAGATTGCCGGATGGTATGCACCTGCAATGAACATCCATCGTTCTCCTTTCGCAGGAAGAAACTTCGAGTACTACTCGGAAGACGGTGTTCTTGCCGGTAAGATCGCTTCTTCCGTCATCTCAGGCGCTGCAAAGAAGGGCTGCTATGCCTACATGAAGCACTTCGCACTGAACGATCAGGAAACAAACAGAACCGACAGCATCTGCACATGGGCTACAGAGCAGGCTATGCGTGAAGTTTACCTGAGACCTTTCGAACTGGTTGCAAAGTACTCCAGAGGTCAGGTTTCCTACACAGCTGACGCACAGGGTACAAAGGCTACCAAGATCACAAAGGGATGCACAGCAGTAATGTCTTCCTTCAACTGTGTCGGTGCTACAATGGCATCCTCCAACTACGGTCTTCTTACAGGAGTCCTCAGAGATGAATGGGGCTTCCAGGGTGCAGTTATCACAGACTTCGGTCCTGTTGTTAACTATGACGCTATGATCAGATCCGGTAACGATTTCCTTCTCAACGCCAACTGGGGCGGAGCTAAGCCTTCACTCGGTCAGGTTTTTGCGGACACCACTTCAAATACTGCAAAGAATGTCATGAGAGAAGCAGTTAAGAACATTTCCTACACTGTTGTTAACTCACTGGCATATGACGAGATAGCTCCCGGTTCAACATCTTACAGAGACGTTTCTCCCTGGAGGATCTGGTTCGGTATCCTGACAGGCGTATTTGCTGCATGTGCTCTTACAGGCTACTGCTTCATCTGCATCAAGTGGTTCAAGAAAAACGAAGACTGATAAACACTAAACATAAAGAGCTGATCGCGTGGTCAGCTCTTTTTTACTTGTTTTTTGAGAGAATAAATGTTATTGTGAAACATTGAACTCGGGCATGGACCCGGGGACGGGTTAGTGGTCCAAAATATGTCTTTAAGCTAAAGGATGGTCGCTGAAATGATGAAGTTTGTACATTTGTTTAAAAACTATTGGCTGGGCATATCTTTTCTGGGTATGGCCGCTTTTGCAATACAGGAAATTCCGTATATTCTCATGCCGCTGATCAAACCCGTGTCAAATCCCATAATGAACATGCCTCACGAGATCAAGTGGATCGAGGCGGTACAGGGGATATGCGGGGTTCTATCCATGGTCTTGTTGATGCTGATCGTAAGGGATGATGTGGGGGCATTCACTTTGGCGACCGCCTGGGAGAAGGTTTTCTTTGGGCTGACCGTTCTGATGATGGCGATCAATTTTACCGGCTGGACCCTATACTATACGGGGCATCAGTACGGATGGCTGATCGTCCTGAGCCAGTTCGCCGCTGTGCCTCTTTACTACCTGTTCTTTGGATTGTGGAGGAGCAACTACATTCTGGTCGGCGTCTGCGTCCCGTTCTTTTTGGTACATACGATCAATGGGGCGATGAATTTTTTGAAGAAATAAGGGACCCTTAACCCCGTCCCTAGGGACCATTTGGTCCCTCTTTTTTTTTACAAAAAAAGGTATTGACAAAACTGTGTGATTGTATTATTGTACTATTATCATAATACAATAGTGAAGGGAGGAAACAGCATGCCATGGAATATTGAGTCGGACCGACCGGTTTATCTGCAGATAGTGGAGCATATAATGAATGACATATTCTCCGGGCGGATAAAGACGGGAGAGCAGCTTAAAAGCGTCAGAGACCTTGCCACGGAAGCGGCGGTCAATCCCAATACGATGCAGAAAGCTTTGCAGGAACTTGAGCGGATCGGGCTGGTTTACAGCAGAAGAACCAGCGGGAGATATGTTACGGAAGATGCGGAACTTGTCAAAAAGCTCAAGGAAGAAAAGACTTTGGAGCAACTGAAGATCTTTTTGGAACGAATGGAAAACATCGGCATCAGCAAACAGGACCTGATCAGGATATTGGAAAGTAAATAAGATTAAGGAGAGAACTTATATGGATGAACTACTGAGAATAGAAAATCTGTCCAAGAAGTACGGCAGCAAGACAGCCCTTGACAGACTGGATCTTACTGTGGGACGCGGGCATATCGTTGGCCTTCTGGGCCCCAACGGAAGCGGCAAGACAACACTTATCAAGCTTATCGCAGGCCTTCTTACGGCAAGTGAAGGAAAGATCCTTGTAAACGGAAATACCGTAGGCGTTGAAAGCAAAAAGGTCATATCCTACCTGCCCGACACCACCTATCTGAATATGAATCAGACCGTTGATGAAGTGATAAAGCTGTTTAAAACCTTCTATGCGGATTTTGACGAAAACAGAGCGAAAAATATGCTTGCGGCCATCGGAATAGAAACAAAAACGAGGCTTAAAACCATGTCCAAGGGAACGAAGGAAAAGGTTCAGCTGATCCTTGTGATGAGCAGAAGAGCCGATCTGTACATCCTTGACGAACCCATTGCGGGAGTTGACCCGGCTACCAGAGATTATGTCTTGAATATAATCCTTTCAAACTATGACCCCAATGCTTCCATCATCATTTCCACTCATTTGATCAGCGACATCGAGAAGATCCTGGATCAGGTGGTCTTCATAAAGAACGGCAAGATCGAAAGATTCGGAAACGTGGATGACATCAGAGAAAAAGAAGGAAAGAGCATTGATGCTTTGTTCAGGGAGGTATTCAAATGTTAGGAAAACTTTTTGTTTCGGAAATCAAACAGACATATAAGCCCATGGCGATTACAGGGGCAGTGCTTGTATTAAGCACCCTCCTGGCAAATCTTGAATCGAACATAATGAAATGGATGAATGTGGCCTCCGATAATATTCTTGGCAACATCATCACCGGCCTGATGAATATGCTTTTTGTCTTTTCCGTCATTGCGGTTTTGATCGTGGGATTCGTATTTCTTATTATCGGATTTTACAAGAGCATGTACTCGGAAAGAGGTTACCTCACCCACACTCTGCCTGTAAGCAGCGTTACGACTTTCAACGTTAAACTACTCGTTGCCGTATTGTGGATGGCAGCTGCGGCTGTAGTTATCGTTTCATGCTTTTTGTTCAGAGCTTTGAACGTCACGGGAGAAAGTCTCGGAGAATTTATCGGCAACTTTCAAATGATCTTCCGGATCGCAGATCCTGAATTCGAAGGTATTCTGTTCATTGGAAAGAGCCTGGGCGGTACTGTTGTCAGATTTTCAATTCTTGGTCTTTTGGGAATATTGGGATCCTTCCTCTTTTACTTTACCGCCATCACCATCGGACAGCTTTCAAATGAGCATAAGGTTGGCTGCGCCATCGGAGCGGGAGTGGTTTTGTATATGATCCAGCAGATGCTTGGCTTTGTTGTTATGATCGTATGCTTTATCGGATATCTGGCTAAAGACGCTGTCATTACAAACGAGATCGCCATCCTCAACAGAGGCGCTGTCGCAACAATAATCGTCTACACATTGTTTATGGCAGTACAGTACGTCGTAGACTTGTACATAGTAAAGAATCGCCTGAACCTTCAGTAAGGGATATGCAAGAGAGAGCCTTAAAACGGCTCTCTTTTTGTGCGATAAGCGAATGCCCTCGGCAGCAAGCTCGCTTGCTGGACGAGGGCTGAGTGAACGGTCATTGAGCGGACTTCGTACGCGAGATGACCCGTCGAATCGAGTAGGAGTCAGCCTACTCGATCGGGATGGTTTGGCAGATGGACCTGGGGGACGGGGTTAGCGGTCCATTTGCCCGGAACTGCCATATATAAAAATAGTTTGCGCGGATTTCACGAAAAGTTTATAATAAAAGCACAAGAACATTGGGAAATACGGGATTTACGGAGGAGATATGAAAAAGATCAACGGGGAAGCAAAACTGACTTTCATGGAGGCCACCAGCATAATCGTTGGCCACGGAGTAGGAGCGGGCATATTGTCCGTGCCCTATCTCGCAAGCAGGAACTCATGGCGTGACATATTCCTGCTCATCGCGATCTGCTATGCCATCAATCTGGTCATGCATCTGATGATCGCGGAGCTGAGCTACAACAATAACGGAGCTCAGTTTATAAAATGCATAGAAGCCGAGCTTTTTAAAGGGAAAGTGAAGCAGGTGGTCACATGGATCGCCTTTGGATTCCTTGGCCTTTCGGTGATCTCAAATGTTGTGGGCTTCATTACCGGCGGCGGTGGTGTTCTTACAACCTGGCTGGGGATCCCCGGGTGGCTTGGCATGCTGATCTACTATGCGGTCACGGCATTGGTGGTGCTTTTCGGTATGAAACTTGTGGGCATATGCGAAAAGATCTCTGTCTTCGCCATGGTGATCGTAATGGGCGTGCTGCTGGTCGCAACCTTCGTGAACGAGCACACGGGCTTTGCGAATCATTTCATTGCGGGCTCGAATGTGGTGGCTCTGTACAGCATGATCGCCTTCTCACTTTCTGCTGTGATGAGTGTACCTCAGGTGGTGAAAGGGCTTGAAGGCGACGTGAAAAAGATCCGCTCTTCCATAGCCTGCGGAACGGGCATAAACGTTGGCCTCATCATCCTGATCACTTTCATGACGCTGTTCGCCTGCGGAGATCAGGTGTCGCAGAACGGCGCCTTGGTGGATCTTTCCGCAAAACTCGGAGGCTGGGTCGGAATTGTGGGCTACATCTTCTCGCTTTTGGCACTCAGCACTTCTTTCTGGGCAAACACCCTGAATCTGAGGGACATCATTAATGAACAGACAAAGTGGGGTACAAGAGTGAGCTACCTTGTTTCATCCCTTCCCTGCCTTGTGATCGCTCTTTTGGAACTCTCCAGCTTTGTGGGCTTCACAAGGATCGCAGGCATCATTCAGGTGCTTACGGGCATTGGAATAATCTGTGCCTATCACAATACAAGGAAGAAGGCAGGAAGCTCCGAGATCTGCGGTGTTTTCGGAAAACTTCCCTTCCAGATCGTGGTATGCGTGAGCTCGGTTCTTGCAACACTCGGCGCCTTGGTAAAGGTTCTGTAATGGAACCCGGGGACGGGGTTAGCGGTCTATTTTGGAGGAACACACATGATGACAGAAAAAGAAGCAATACTTAAGAGACATTCCGTGCGGGCATATGAAGACAGGCCGATCGACGAAGAAACCCTGAAACTGATCAGGTCAAAGATCGACGAACTGAACGAACAGGGAAACCTGCACCTGCAACTTATTGAAGATGCGGGAAAGACATACAACAAACTTTTGAACATTGCGATGGGACTTGGCTCCGCACCCAGCGTGATCGCCTGCGCCGGAAAAGATGATGAAGGCCTTGATGAGAGAGTGGGGTACTACGGTGAGAAACTGGTGCTTTACCTCACACAGCTGGGACTCAATACATGCTGGGCAGGAACTTTTAACCGAAAGAACATAGGCGCAGATGTAAATGATGACGAACGTCTCGTAATCTCTATTGCTGTGGGATATGGAAAAAATCAGGGAAAGCCCCGCAAGTCCAAGACAGCGGAGCAGGTGACGGCAGGAAAAAGCGACAGACCCGACTGGTTTAAGGAAGGTGTTGAAATGGCACTTCTTGCGCCTACAGCCATTAATCAGCAGAAATTCACTATTAGACTGAACGAAGATGATTCCGTGGATTTCATAGATAACGGAGGCGTTTTGAGCCGCGTGGATCTGGGGATCGTAAAGTGCCACTTTGAGATCGGAGCAAAAAGAGAGTAGAAAAAAAGTGCCTCAAACCGTACCTTGGCACACCCGATTTTACGGAGGTTTTTAAGCGAAACATATAAAAAGCCCGTGCGGTCGGGGACGGAAACCGTCGAGGACCGCGTGTCGCGCAAGGCACGACCGGGCGATGCTTCTCCAATGAGATCTCCTTGTTCTGACCATGAACCTAAACTGATAAAAAATAAGGAAATAACGGATAATCATTTACCCTGAACAAAAACTCTCAATTTAGAATTACTTGTTCCGCTTCGGTATTAAATTGTGGGCATATGCGCCGCTAAATGTCTACATCGATGAGTTCGACCTGATTGTAGCGGTCCAGCGCCATCTGGAGTTCCATGAGCTCGCTTGTCACAGCCTCATAGTCTCTGCCGACGACAGCGAGGTCGTAGTTAATGTACCTGTACTCCGCAGCGATGGTCTTTACCGAGTAGCTGTTGCCTGTGAGTCTGGTCTTGGGAAGCTGTTTACGCATCCAGTCAAGGCTCGCCTTACGGGAGTTGAGCTGTGCCATCCTTATCAAAATGGTGTCCACGCTCATATCCTTACCGCCCACCTTCACATGCGCGGTCGCATTGGCAAGGTTGAGGGAATGGCGGATGGTGGCGATCTTTCGATCGAGCTCTGCGATCTTCGCAGCCACTTCTTCGTATTTGTAATCGGGAACCACAGGGGACTCGTTCACAGCCACCACATAGGTCCTGGATTCCGATTCGTTCTGCAACCAGTATGCCTTGTCTTCTTCAAGGCTTTTGATCATTTTATTGGCATAAGCCGATGTCATCTTCTCCATATTATCCTCCGAAATCTGTGCTTTGTTTCTTTGTTGGAACAAGCATATCAAAAAAACACAGGTCTGTCATTGAACCTGTAGTTTAAAATAATCCTTAAAAAAGCAACATCCTCGTCGAGGACGAGGATGCAGAGTGAAGACAAAATGGCTTCGAGCTTTTATAGCTTTCGGAACCATTTTTCTTGTGCGCCCGGCGGCGCACGTTTTGTTGGAAAGATGCTGTTTCAGGCCTTTATGTATTGTTCGTTAGGCAGACGTCTGCCATATACGCTTTCCAGCTCACGGATCACCACCTTGGCGGGATAGATGAATCTGGGTTTGTGACTCAGAAGAAAGCTTTTTACGGGGAGTTCTTTAAGAACCTCCAGTTCTTCCTGCAAAAGTCCTTTGTTGTAAATCTCTTCGTTGTTTACTTCTGCGGGATAGGTGGCATCTCCGAGAAAGGCACAACCTTCCGCTGTCATTCCGAGACACCCCTTTGCGTGGGAAGAGGGGAGGGGGAAGACGGTAATGCTCACTCCGTCCTCAATGGTAAGGGGAGAAGTCAGCGGTTCTCCGATCTTTATGTATCGGTTGGTGTGGGGACTCACATAGATCTTTGAATAGTCAAATCTTGCGAAATTCGCCGTGTGATCCTCATGAAAATGGGAAAGTATGCACACGGCCTCTTTTTCGGGGCAGCTGTCAAGGAAGTCTTTTAATTCCTTATAAGCAACATCCCCGTTTCCTGTGTCGAAAACGTAGATACGTCTGTTGCCCATGACGAGACCTATGTCTGCGGACAGAGGACCTTCGGAGGCAGGGATATATGCAATGTTGTCGGTAATTTTTTTGATCATCTTGTACCTCGGTGTTTTGTTGTACTCTGTATATTATAATAAAAGTTACGGCTTGTCAAAAAGGTAAAAGGGGATGTGCCCTATTTTTGACGTTTGTTTGACCGATAAAATATGGTAATATATGATATATTCAAAATAACTGTCACGGGAAGGGAGAAAACATGAACGGGCTCAACGGTTTGGCAACGTTTATTTCCGAAAAAGACAATCTTATCATATTTATATTTGCAGGCATTAACATATGCGTGTTTGTGGCCTCGCTTGTTCTGAGGACCATAGGAAACTCCATCCGCTATCCCAGAGGAGAACTGGTTACCGGAACTGCGGCAAAAGTGCAGGTTTCGAGGAAGACCGGAAAAAAACTCAGGGGCATAGGAAGAGCCATGCTGGTGCTTTATCAGGTTTATGCCAATCTCACAGCGGTTTTCCCGCTTTTGGGCATCATGGGAACCGTTGCGGCGTTGATCACCATCTCGGGATCTTCGGATCTGATGGAAAATCTCATGGTGGCACTCACCACCACCCTGAACGGAGTTATCTGGGCCATAGTCTTCAAGTGCCTTGATGCCATCCTTTCCGCACCTTTGGATTCTTTCCTGGGAGTGGTGGATTCCGTGGAGAACCTTTTGGAAGAAGCGGGCAAGGGAGACATAGAGATAGTTGACGAAACTTCCGGTGTGATCGCCGACAGAAAAGGAGAAGAGGATGAGAGCGAGGAGAATCCGTGATATAGTCATCGAGCTCACTTCCCTCCTGGATGTGGTCATGATCCTCATCTTCGCCGTGATGATCGAGAACAGCAAAATGGTGAAGGCCTCCGAAGCTGAGGTGCTTCTGGCAAATCAGGCCTTGGAAGAGATGCGGGATGAACTGGATGAAAGTGCGGCCGAGCAGGTAAGACTGACGGAAGAATACACTGCAAAACTGCAGGAAGCCGAGACTGCCATCAATTTAAGGGACGATGAGATCGCCAAAAAGGAAGAAGAGCTGGCAGACAAAAAAGAAGAACTTGATAAGGCCGGCGAAGCATATGCACGGCTTTCGGACGAAAAGGACGCCATCTCCCAAGACCTTAAGATCGCAAAACAAAAGCTTTCCGAGGGCGATGTGGAGGAATTGCTGGGAAGGATAGCCAATTCCGAGAAGAAACTGGAAAGCTACGAGTACCTGAAGCAGGTGGTGGGAGTATATGCCATCGGTGTGGAAAGCGTGCTGGATCCGAGTGACGAAGAGACCTATCTTTACAGCATCTTAAGCTACGGAAAAGCGGGAACTGAGGAGGAAGACCACAAAAGGGACTTCAGGAACAATTCCG
>JAEEGL014282950.1_pt1 | contig 10252 bp, 4 predicted proteins | sample 9134231 | NCBI WGS metagenome assembly JAEEGL01 (sample SAMN16246548, study PRJNA631951) | gut metagenome | biome: gut microbiome; feature: rumen; material: fiber-attached | host: Bos | place: Iran: Karaj | collected 2018-10 | reverse complement strand
TCGTGAGCTACTTCCTGATCGGCTTCGCCTGGGCCGCGATGCTCGCCCTGCCGTTCACCCTCCTGACGAACGCCCTGGAAGGCAGCCCGTATATGGGCAGCTACCTGGGCCTTTTCAACTGCACCATCTGCCTGCCGCAGATTGTCGCGGCGGCCACGGGCGGCCTTGTCCTGAAGCTTGTCGGCGACAGCCAGCCGGCGATGCTCCTGGTGGCGGGCGTCTATCTCGTGGTCGGCGCCGTGTGCGTCCGCTTCATCAAGAAATAGAATCAATCCAAATATACAAACCAACTACACTCTAATGAAAAGGATTCTAACTGCCGTGTTTGTCTTGCTGGCCAGCCTGACAAGCACCACTGTGCTCGCCCAAGGCGGGTATCAGGTAAAAGGAGTCGTAGTCGACGCCCAGGGTCCCGTGATCGGGGCAACGGTGATGGAACAGGGAACCTCCGTAGGTACCGTCACCGGGCTGGATGGCGACTATGTCCTGAAAGTCTCGAGTGCCGATGCCGTCATTGAAGTGAGTTGCATCGGCTATGCAACCCAAACATTCAAGGCCTCGGAGGTCCCTGCGACCATCCTGCTTGGCGAGGATACCGAATTCCTCGACGAGGTCGTGGTCATCGGCTACGGTACTGTGAAGAAAAGCGACCTCACCGGTTCCGTGGCTACGGTGAAGGCCGATGACATCAACCGCGGCGCCGTTACCTCTCCCGACCAGATGCTGATGGGTAAGGTCGCCGGCCTCCTGGTGACGCCGGCCAGCGGACAGCCGGGTGCTTCTGCGACGATCCGCATCCGTGGTGCGGCTTCTCTGAACGCATCGAACGATCCTCTCATCGTGATTGACGGCGTTCCGATCACAAGCGATGGTGGTGCCGGTATGGGCAATCCGCTCGCTTCCGTGAACCCGAACGATATCGAGAGCTATTCCGTCTTGAAGGATGCATCCGCGACCGCCATTTACGGCTCCCGCGCTTCGAATGGCGTCATTATCATCACCACGAAGAAGGGTACGGGCAGCAAGTTGAGGGTCAACTACAACGGAAGCGTCTCGGCCAAACAGAACTACCAGTTCTTCAACATGATGAATGGTAAGGAGTATGCGGATTACATCCAGTCCCATTATCCTGGTTCCGCCCGTCTTCTGGGTTACAACGGAACCAACTATGACACCAACTGGCAGAAAGAAATCTACCGCTTGGCCATCAATACCGACCATAACCTCAGTGTCTATGGCGGCGGCAAGCTTCCGTTCCGGATCAGTGCGGGTTACAACCTGGATCAGGCTACAGTGAAAGTCGGTGACAACCAACGCGCCAACCTGGATGTCAGCCTTTCTCCGAAGTTGTTCGATAACCATCTGAGCATCAACCTGAATGCGAAGGGAATCTATCAGCGTACCAATTGGGCCAACGGCGGCGCCGTCGGCAACGCCCTTTCGTTCGATCCGACCAAACCGACTGTGTTCCCCGCCGGTGATCCGATGGAGGGGGTAATCTGGAACTGGTACGGTACGACGGGAGATCCCAATACGATGGCTTCCACCAATCCGCTTTCCAACCTGTATGAATGGAAAGATATGAACCATACGCTCCGTTCCATCGGTAATTTCCAGGCCGATTACAAGGTCCATGGTTTCGAGGACTTGCGTTTCAATGCCAATTTGGGATACGATGTCGCGAAGACCGAGGGTGGCAAGTACAATGAACTGGGATCATTCTCTTCCAAGGCCGCCAGTCCTGACCTGGCAGAGCAGTATGCCAACTTCAATTCCAATGTTGTCTTTGAAATCTACGGTGATTATTCCCATGATTTCGGTTGGTCCAACATCGATGCGATGGCCGGTTATTCCTGGCAGCACAACTATGTGAAGTATGACAATACGAGGTTCCGGAATGTGGAGCCTCGCTGGCAGAAGGAAGATATCTATTCCGACCTGGTTTCCGATGCCAAGGAATACTACCTGCTTTCTTTCTTTGGCCGTGTGAACTATGGCATCCTGAACAAGTACCTGTTCACTGTCACGGTACGTGAGGATGCATCTTCCCGTTTCAGCCCGAAGAACCGTTGGGGCCTGTTCCCCTCCGCCGCTTTTGCCTGGAACATCAAGAATGAGTCCTTCCTCAAGAACGTGGATTTCTTCTCCCAGTTGAAACTCCGTCTGGGCTGGGGCCGCACGGGTCAGCAGGATGTCGGTGGCGACTATTATCCTTACCTGGCCCGCTATACCTTCAGTACTTCGACGAACATGATGTACGATATGGGTAACGGAGACCGCCATTATACGTTTACACCGCAGGCCTACAATCCGAACCTGAAGTGGGAGACCACTGAGACCACGAACATCGGTTTGGACTTCGGCATTCTCGGTGAGAAAGTGACGGGTAGCATCGAAGCCTACTATCGCCGGACGTTCGACCTGTTGAACCAGGTGAGCGCTCCGCTGGGAACGAACTTCTCCAACCGTGTGCTTTCCAATGTCGGTGAGATGGAGAACAAGGGTGTTGAGTTCAACCTGAACTACAACGTCATCGAGACCCGCGAATGGCACTGGAGCGTGGGCGGCAATGTGACCTTCCAGGATGTGAAGATCAAGAAGCTCACCAACTTCGATGAAGAACACTATCCCGGAGTCCACGCCGGTGGCACCATGGGCTCCAATGAGGGTTACAGCTCCCTGTACAAGACGGGTTATGCCCCATTCACTTATTATCTGTACCAGCAGGTCTATGACAAAGACGGTCTTCCGGTCATGAATATGCTTGTGGACCGTGCGGAAGATGGCGCGATCACTGAGTCTGACCGTTATCTTACGGGCAGGAGCGCCACGCCTTGGATGTACTTCGGCGTGAATACGCACCTGAGCTGGAAGAACTGGGACTTCTCCGTCAATGGCCATGGTTCGCTGGGCAACTACGCACTGAACAAGGTTCGCAAGGGGTATTCCTATTCTTATTCCGTGATTGACCAGACGGCCAAGGTTTACCTCAACAATTTTAACAAGGATTTCCTCTATGAGGATTGGACGGATGTGATGTCCACGCCTCAGGAATATTCTGACCTGTGGCTGGAAAATGCCTCTTTCTTCAAGATTGACGACATCAATCTGGGTTATACTTTCAAGGTGGGCAAGCCCTGGATGGAGTCCGTACGTGTGGCAGGTTCCGTCCAGAACGTCTATACGTTCACCCGGTACTCCGGCCTGGATCCCGAGCTTCCGAACATCGACGGTGTGGACAACAATTTCATGCCGCGCCCGAGGCTCTTCACGCTCCGTCTTAATATTAACTTCTAATTCGAGTGCGCCATGAAAAAGATCAGTATTTTCACCATATCCGCCCTCGCCCTTCTGTCGATGGTCTCCTGCGTAAAGGATCTGAATACCGTCCCGCTCAATGATTATGACCGGACGTCGGAAGTAGCCTATGTGGACCAGGACAGCTATCTCAGCGGCCTCGCTTACATTAACGCCTATTATAGTTTTGTGAGCCAGAATTCCGCTGGTGCCTCCGACCTCTCCTTCGATGATGCCGGACAGAGCGAACTGCTTCGTCAGTGGCTCAACATGAACGACTTGTGCACCGGAGCCCTGGACATCGGATGGGGCGATTCCTATATTTCCGACATTGAAGCACATACGTGGACCAATGCCGACAACAACGCGTTCATCGCCGTTTATACCCGCTGCCTGAAGGGTATTGCCCTGGTGAATGAATTCTTGCTCCAGACGGAAGACGAGAAGCTGGAGGTCAGAGGCCATACCGCCTTCAAGGATGTCATCGCACAGTACCGGGCAGAGGCGAAATTCCATCGGGCTATGTTTTATTATATCCTGATGGACCTCTTCGGCAATCCGCCGTTCGCCTTGGAGGAGAACATCGGCGGCAAGCTTCCCGAGCAAATCAAGCGCGCCGACCTCTTCGAATGGCTGGAGGGGCAGCTTCTCGAATTGGTCGCCGACGATTCCGCCATGCCCGCCAAGGGTGCAGTTCCTTATCCCCGTCCGAACAAGGATGCTGCCAAGGCCCTGCTCGCCCGCATGTATTTGAATGCGGAGGTCTATACGGGGACTGCCCGTTGGGCCGATGCGAAACAGTATGCGAAGGAAGTCATCGACAACGGTTACTCTCTCCATCCGAATTATCAAGAGCTGTTTATGCAAGACAACGGGCAGACTTGCGCGAACGACGAATTCATCTTTGCCATCGAATATGACGCCGTCAAGGCGCAGAGCTGGGGCGGAACGACCACCCTCTGTTCCGGTGCCTTCGAGGACGAGAAGATGAATCCCGCCGTTGCCGCGTATCTGGGCATCACCGAAGTTCCTTATGTGAGCCCTGAAAAATGGAATGGCTATCACCTCAACCCGGCTTTTGCTGAAGAGAATTTCGTATTGAACGGGGTGACTTGGGATGGTACCGGTCTGGGTTACGATCCTGAGACCAGTGACCATCGCTTACTCCTGTTCAACGGAGGCGAGCAAGACTACAAGGCGTCCATCTCCACGTCTGGCTGGCGCTGTTGGAAATGGGCCTGCGTCTATTCGGACGGCACGGTCTTCCAACGGGGTGCTGAAGGCGGAAACGAGGACTGGAAGCTTTCCAATGCTGATTTCGCCATCTTCCGTCTCCCGGAGATGTACTATATCTATGCGGAAGCCGACGCTCGTCTGAATGGCGGCAATACGTCCAATGTGGCGGCGCTCGGCTATATCACCGCCCTTCGTAAGCGGGCTGGCCTGCCGGCTCCGACCGGTTCCATGAGTGTGGCCTACATCTTGAAGGATAAAGCGGCCGAATACCTTTGGGAAGGACAGCGCCGTCAGGACGAGATCCGGATGGGCACTTTCGACTCGGACAAGAACCGCTGGATCTATCCGATTCTGGAGTCCGATATTTCCGCCAACGGCAACCTTACCCAGAACCCCGGCTATTAACAGATGCAGAACATGAAAAGAATATTCCATATCATAGCGGCAGGGGTCGCGCTTTTCACCGCTTTCTCCTGCGTGAAGGAGGAGACGAAGGTCATCTATGACCTCTCCAACGCCACGGCGCCGGTCCTCGGGTCGTGGGAGCTTACCAAGGACGGTGTAACCGCCGCCTTTACGCCGGCCACCTTCGGTTTCAACGACAAGATGGTGGCCCATACACTCGCACTCGTTTCCATTGATGGTAGTGCCGTCAACGAATCCCTGGGCGGTGTAGTGAAAGAAGGGAAGATCAGTGTGGGTAATTCGGCTTTGACCAAGGCTCTGCTGGCCCAGGGCGAAGAAGAAGGTTCACTGGTCTCTTTCGAGCTGGCCATCCGGGCTTCCATGCCCGGCGCCAAGGATTATATCGATTCAAAGGACCGGATTTCCATTTCGGACTATGAGCTTGCCAAGGGCAATCCTTGGGGAGATTTCACCGAGACCTCTCCTTGGACCCTGATTGGTGCGATCGAGTCTCTCGGAATGAATTGGGATTCCGATTATGACATGTATGCCAATGGGAACAAGCATGTCGCCCGTGGCGTTACCCTGAAGACTACCGACCAGTTCAAGTTCCGCAAGGACAAGGCATGGGGTGAGAACTACGGCGGCGAGGGCCCTGACGAGCCTTGGGTTCTGGCGCTCGATACCGAATTCCCGGTTTTCGCAGGCGGTAAGAACTTCGGCGTCCCGGCAGACGGTATCTATGACCTCCTGCTCGACCTCGATGCCAATACGGTCACACTCTCGGAAGCGTATCTGACCTATCCGGACTATACGGAGGTTTCCACCTGGGGGGTCACCGGTTCCATTGCCAGTGCCGGCATCAGTTGGGATCTGGATGTCCAGATGATCACCAATGGCGAATGGCATGTAGCTGAGGGTGTCGTCCTCACCACGGCAGACCAGTTCAAGTTCCGCAAGGACCGCGCCTGGGGTGAGAACTTTGGCGGCGAAGGTTCCGATGAACCGTTCGTTATGCAGGTTGATGTTGAATACACGGCAGTTGCCGGTGGCAAGAACCTTGGTGTTCCTGCGGATGGTGTTTACGACCTCTTCTTGAATCCGGATGCCCAGCTTATCAAGATTGTCGAGTCCCTTGGCGGCAAGAGCCCGGTCATCGGCGGTGATACGCCTGAACCTCCGACTCCGGCCGTGACGGGCTGGAATATCATTGGCCTGAATGGCGACTGGGATAATGATGTAATCGCTTCTCAGGACGGCAACGTATGGACGGCCTATGTGACCGCCGTAGAGGCTACCAATTTCAAGTGGCGCAAGGACGGTGCATGGGATGAGGACTTCGGTGGAACGCTGGTGACCCTCGGCGAGCCGTTCGAGGCGGTGGCCGGCGGTCCGAACATCGAAATCCCTGCGGGCTTCTGGAAAGTCGTGCTGAACCTGGATGACAACACCATCACTGTTTCCAATGGTCAGGTCTGGAGCCTGATCGGCGTGAACGGAAACTGGGATACGGATATTGACATGACGCTGACAGATGACAAGTGGGTGAGCCCTGTGACTAAGATTGCCGGAGAGTTCAAACTCCGTGAGAACCATGCATGGAGCAATGATCGCGGGGGCACCTTCGTCGCCGTAGGCAGTCCATTTGAGGCGGTTGCCGGTGGACCGAACATCAACGTCGAGGAAGGCAACTACGTCGTGACCTATGATCCGGCGACCGAGACCATCGTAATCGACGAGACCGGTTGGGGACTGGTGGGCACGATCAACGGCTGGGGTAGTACCCCTGACATCATCCTGAAAGAAGAGGGCTTGTTCCTTGTCGCGAGGAATGTGGCGCTGACAGCGGATGACGAGATCAAACTCCGCTACCAGTCCGACTGGGGCGTGAACCGTGGTGGCCGTACTGCCGTCGGCCATGCCGTGAAGGCCATCCAGGATGCGGGCAACATCAAGCCGGGCGTTGCGGGCAACTACGACATCTGGTACCGCCCGGACAGTGAGGTCATCTTTGTCATGGATGCCGGCAGTGTTCTGACTTACTGGGGCGTCGTGGGATCCATCAATGGATGGGGCGCACCTGACCGCATCATGTATGAGAACGAGAAAGGTGAGTTCGTCTACGAGGACCTGGAGATTACCGCGGCCGATGAAATCAAGATCCGTCAGAATGAGCAGTGGTCTGTGGACCGCGGTGGTACCTTCGCAGAGCTCGGCGAGGCGTTTGCCGTGTCCCAGGGAGGCCCGAACGTGAAGGTGGGCCGTGACGCCAAGGTGACAGTAGTCTATGATCCTACCGCCGAGACATTTACCCTGGACGGCGAATACACCGGCGATGCTCCGAGCCTGCCCGAGACGATGTACATCATCGGGGAAGCAATCGGTGGCTGGGAATGGAGCGGCGACTACATCGTGGATATGGTCCCGGTGAATGGCCAGGCAGGCCAGTTCTGGGCCATCCGGCACCTTGAGGCAGGCAAGCCTTTCAAGTTCTGTGCTGTCAAGGAATGGAGCGGCGACTTCACCGGCCTCGGCGAAGACAGCGGCTACACTGTAGCTGATGGCAACTGCTCTGTGACGGAGACCGGCGTGTATATGATCTATGTGGACGTCGCCAACAAGAAGCTCTGCATCGAACCTGCCAAGGTATATGGCATCGGTGACTGCTTCGGCGGATGGGATCAGGGCATGGAAAGCGCCCTGTTCAGCACCGCGGAGGGAAAGGCTTCCGTCACCGTTTCTGCGGCGGGTGACCTGCGGATGTATGCGGCTTCCTCCATCGCTACGAGCGATTGGTGGACCCGCGAGTTCATCATCCTGGACGGCAAGATTGCCTACCGTGGCAACGGCGGAGACCAGGAGCGAGTCCGCATTGCTGCCGGCGCGAAAGTGACCCTTGACTTCAATGCCGGAACAGGCGTCATCGAATAATGTTTTTCGGGCCGGGGCCCCTGACCGGACCCCGGCCTGCCAATTCCTTCAATTTTGAGTGTATGAAAAAGACCGTTTTCCAAGCATTGGCTTGTGGGCTGGCAGTCCTGGCACTGGTGACTTGTGAGAAGCCGCCGAAGATTGCGCCGACTGTTCCAGACGATCCCGATGGCCCCGGGGAGTTGACTTCGGACAAACTGGCCGATATCACGTATCAAGTGAATGTTTATAGTTTTGCCGATAGCGATGGTGATGGTTGGGGAGACTTGAAGGGAATCACGGATCACTTGGACTATCTGGATGGATTGGGTGTTTCGGCTCTCTGGCTTTCTCCTATTCAGACATCGGCATCCTACCATGGCTACGATGTGTTGGATTATTATTCCATCAATCCCAAACTGGGGACAGAGGCGGATTTCAAGACACTGATCAAAAAGGCAGGAGAGAAGGGGATTGACATCTATATGGACTACGTGTTAAACCACTCCGGGAAAGGGGAATGGTTCCAAAGTGCCGTCTCTGACGAGAATAGTCCATATCGGAGTTACTATGTGTTATCCTCAAATCCGTCTGCGGATGTAGCGGCAGGGAAAGTGGATAATTATGGCGGCGGGACTTCTCCGGGTATGGGTGGATGGCATGTGGCATCCAGCGGTGATTTGGGCTATAAAGGCCGGATCCATGTCAAAGTGGATATGGGAGCTAAAACCGTGACGGTTACCCAAACGACGGCGCCGGCTCAATCTCCCAACAAATCCAATCCAAAATGCTGGTTATGGTATGGAAATATCACAGAGCATTGCGGACTGTATGAAACGGGGACAAATGTCTATGAGATCACGCTGGAGATGGATACGGATTGGGGATTCCTTGTATGCACCAGTACTGACTGGGCATCCGGAACAAAGTGGGGAGGGAGCGGAGGATCCTTGACATTCGGAGAACCGTTCAAGCTGAATAATACGGCCCCTGAAAATATCCTCTTTGGAGGAACGAGCATCCAGTATTTTGCCAGTTTCGACCAGTCGATGCCCGACTTGAATTATGGGCCGTATGCGAGCGCATCTCAGTCGCCGGCGTTCAAGGCGCTGGCAGAGTCTGCGGATAAATGGATCAATATGGGCGTCAACGGTCTCCGGCTCGATGCCGTTCTGTGGATCTATCAGAATCGTACGACAGCCAATGTGACTTTCCTCAAACAGTGGTATGACCGATGCAACCAGACTTACAAAGCCCGGGGAGGTAAGGGGGATATTTTCATGGTTGGCGAGGCCTGGGCGGATGATGCCCAGCGGATGGCTCCCTATTACAAGGGACTTCCTTCCAATTTTAATTTTTATTTCTGGTGGACGCTGAGAGATCGGATTAACAATGGAAAGGGCGACGATTTCGCAGCCACAGTCCTCTATTTCCAGAACTTGTTCAAGGCTCAGCGGAGTAATTTCATTGATGCCATCAAGCTCTCCAATCACGACGAGGATCGGGCTGGCAATGATTTGGGCAAGGATGCCGCCAAAGAGAAACTTGCCGCCGCCGTTTTACTGACATCCCCCGGCAAGCCGTTCATTTATCAAGGTGAAGAATTGGGCTATTGGGGTACCAAGTCCGGCGGTGACGAATACGTTCGCTCACCGATTAAATGGACCCGTTCGGGCTCGGTTCCTTCTGCGGCCCTGAACGGAAAGGTGGACAAATCGATGCTTGGTGCCGATATTTCCGTGGAGGCACAACTTGCGGTAGACGGCTCTGTCTTGAACGTATATCGCTCTTTCGCAAAAGCGCGCAATGCATCGGTCGCTCTCGCCTCCGGAGACATTCAGGAAGTGAAGTCCAACGTGGCAAGCATTGGCCTTTGGACCCGTTATGCCTCTGGGGAGAGGGTTCTCGTGGCTCACAACTTCAGTGGTGAGCCGGCAACGGTCACTTTGTCCGGATTCCAACTCTCGGATAAGATTGTATCGAACGGCACGGTCACCGTTTCTGGTTCTTCACTGACACTTGGCGCCTACTCCTCCGTGGTGTTCAAACTGTAGAGGAGGTTCCTAACGCTCGAACAAGCGTAAAAGCTTCATCTTCGTCTCACCCGCTTTACCGCTGTAGGGATGCTCCCGTAACGGCAGGTTGAAGCGGGTGCGGCCTTTCAGGACAGTCTGGGGATGGGTGAACTCCCGGAATCCCCATTCGCCGTGGTAGGCGCCCATGCCGGAATGGCCCGTGCCGTTGAACGGAACGCCCTTTACCATCATGTGGATGCAAACCTCGTTGATGCAGCCGCCGCCGTACTGCTGCGTCTGCATGACGCGCGCCGCCCATTTCCGGTCGCGCGTGAAGATATACAGCGCCAGACCGTGCTCACGTGCCGCGATCGTGTCGAGGATTCTGC
>JAEEGL014185695.1_pt1 | contig 10252 bp, 9 predicted proteins | sample 9134231 | NCBI WGS metagenome assembly JAEEGL01 (sample SAMN16246548, study PRJNA631951) | gut metagenome | biome: gut microbiome; feature: rumen; material: fiber-attached | host: Bos | place: Iran: Karaj | collected 2018-10 | reverse complement strand
GCTTAAACATTTCTCCCCTGTGTTCAAAGTTCTTAAAATAGCCGTAAGAAGCTGCTGCGGGCGACAGAAGGCATATCCTGCCGGGTGCTGTTAACTCTTTTGCCCTTTTAACGGCAGCCTCCAGATCCTCTTCATAATAGCATCCGGGGCATGAGCTTACTTCATCATAGATTCTTTTTCCGGTTTCATAAGCAAAGATATATTTTACTCCGGGATGTGTCTTTATATAACCGATCAGCTCATCATAATCGATTCCCCTGTCCATACCGCCGATAAGAACGGTATCAGTATCCGGAAGAGCCGTAAGCGCTGCTATTGTGGCATGCGGTATCGTTGATATTGAATCATCATAGAACCTTATCCCGTTATTCTCCCCTATATACTGCAGTCTGTGCGGCAATCCCTCAAACTGCGCCATGGACTGTCTTATATCTTCTCCGGCCGCGCCGAAAACATCATGTGCTATTCTGTATACGAACTCGGCATTTATATAATTATGCTCACCGGGAATCTTCAGTATATAATCACTAACCTCTTCCGTGTTTATCACCGTTATGTCGGCTGCCGTCTCAACGGCCGGAACATTATCTCCGACAAACAGCCTGTCGCCTTCGCGCTGATGAAGAGTTATATTCTTCTTGGCCCCGAAATACGCCTCCATTGTTCCGTAATAGTCAAGATGCTCCTCATATAGATTAAGAAGCACGGCAATATGCGGAGATACCTTGGTGTTAACCAGCTGATGACAGGACATCTCGAATACGACTATGCTTTCACTGTCTATATCATCATACCGGTCAAGACAGGGCAGACCTATATTTCCGAGAAGGATCACATTGCGTCCCGTGCAGTCTGACAGTGCTCTGGCCAGCATTGCGGATGTGGTGCTTTTGCCCTTTGTACCTGTTATGCCTACGGTCTGATCCCTGAAGCATTCAAGGAATATCTCCGTCTGTGAGGTGAACCTGTCATTATCCTCAAGCATTACTATCCCGGGGCTCTTGAAGATAATATCATATGACTCTTCATCGAATCCGTCCCTCTTTCCTTCAAAAATATCAATGCTTTTCGGACTGCAGTGGGCTTTCAGGAAGCTTTCCGTCGACTTACCTTCACGTCCGTAGCCCCATATAAGTATTCTTTTATCATCAAATCTTTCTTTAATATCCTGCATTTCCTTCCTGTCAATCTTTGAAAAGGGACCTGCCTTAAATGGCAAGTCCCTTGCTCCTGCTTTCTTCCTTAAATTACCTGTTTAGTGAGAACAGCATAGCATAAAAATGCCGTATTTGCAAGTACGTTAAAGGGTTCGAATTGTCTCAATAGCCATTCCTTATATTTCATGATAGAAACATGGTATAACCTAAACTATTGACTTTTATTTGTCTTTGAAATATATTGCATACATGTTCCGAAGATTAATTGTAGGGTTACTATTCAGGGCATACTCAATATACATATAGAAGGAGAACCGATCATGACAGACGTTAAAACAAGAAATATGGTTCGTACGGCTATGTTTGCCGCACTTACATGCATAGCTACTTTCATAATAAAGATTCCTACACCCGGTACCGGGGGCTACATCCATCCGGGAGATGCCCTTGTTATCCTTTCGGGAATTTTTCTGGGACCCTTATACGGGGCCGCAGCTGCAGGTATTGGATCAGCCATGGCTGATATCCTCGGCGGATATTTCTTCTATGCGCCTGTAACATTCCTGATCAAGGGCATAATTGCTCTTGTATGCGGACAGATATTTAAATATTCGGTACTTAATATCACAAATCCAAGGGCAAAATGTATACTCTGCGGTCTGTTCTGTACGGGCTTTGTGGCATTCGGATATTTCCTGTTTGAACTGCTCATTTACGGAAGCGGTGCTATTGCAAGCGTACCTGCCAATCTTATACAGGGACTGTCAGGTCTGGTCATCTCGAATCTTTTATACGGATCCATGAAAAAAATCATCAAATGACTTGCAATACGATACCACATATGGTAAAATACGCTTGTCTTGTTACAAAATCTTGTGGTTTCACCTCCTTGTATAAACCTCAAGATTTCCCCACAATATGGCAAGAGGTACTTACCCCCTAGGTATCCTTGCTATAAGAGGACTATCACATCTGTGGTAGTTCTTTTTATATACAAAACATAAAGACAGAAATATTCCAAAATATATTAGTCCACCGAACTCATATGAAAATGGCAGGTTAACACTATGTTCAGGTCAATTGCGATAGTCTTTTCAACATATTCAATAATTCCCATGCCGATATTTAAATGGAAGGAAGAAGATCTAAGATACAGCATGTGTGCATTTCCTTTAGTCGGTCTTGTGCTTGCCGCTATTTCATATGGTGCTTACAGTCTGCTTCTCTGTCTTGGAGCCGGCAACCTTCTTATTGCAGGCATTATGACGATCCTTCCTCTAATCATCACGGGAGGTATCCATATGGACGGTTATATGGATACAATGGATGCCCTGTGTTCTTACGGGAGCAGAGAAAAAAAGCTTGAAATCCTCAAAGATCCTCATATAGGGGCTTTCGCGGTTATCCATGCGATCATATATACAGTAACGGCTCTGTCTCTGTGGAGTGAGCTTATCAGACTTGATATTGAAGGTTATATGGGAAATATGTTATTCTGTTTAGTAATGGCGGGATACGTAATGTCCAGGACTCTGTCGGCTATATCCGTCTTAAGCTTTAAGAAGGCTAAGGATAACGGAATGGTAAGCGATCTTTCCAAAGCCCAGGGGACAAAATGCCGGTTGATCGTTGCAGCAATCCTGATTCTGCTTATCGTTTTATTGTGTGTTTTTTACGGGATATATTCCTTATGTGCCGTCATTCCGGCTATATCGGTATTCCTGTTATACAGAAGAATGTCTTACAGAAGATTCGGAGGTATCACAGGTGATATTGCAGGGTGGTTCCTTCAGCTCTGTGAACTGTCAGTGCTGTTTACAACGGTTATTACCGCTATGATATATAAGCTTTAACCGTCGCAGACAGTTTCCTCCTGACCGGTATTTAAAAGGTGATCGTTATGGAAAGTTCAATGTATGTATGCAGAAGCTGCAAAAGAATATTTAAGCTTAAAGGAAACAATAAACGTGCCAAATGCACTCATTGTGACAATGTTTTCCTTATTGATATGCATATAAGTCTTGAGGACTGGCAAAGCAGCAGTAAGGAAGAACGCGGCAGACGTATTCATAAGTATATTAAGGAAAGTGAAAAGAAGGAGCAGGAATCAGAAGATACTAAACCCGCAGAGGATATAAAATCCGCGGAAGATACGAAAAACACGGAAGATATCGTAGTTTCAGATAATACCGGGGTCTCAGATAATACCGGCACATCGGAAGATATCAAACCCACGGAAAATAGTGTGGCTTCGGATAATACTGAAGATTCAGATGATACCGGAGCTTCGTACAATACTGAGGCTTCAGATGATACCGTAACTTCAGATGATTTCGAGGCTTCAGACGATACCAAGTCCTCAGAGAATACAGGAATTTCAGATAATTCCGAGGCTTCAGATGATATCGGGATTTCTGATGATACCGGGACTTCAGATTATATCGGGAATTCGGATAATATTACAGACGAAGATGATTCCGAAAACGAAGAAGAAAAACCCTCAGAAGAAGTTTTAAATGCACCTTCAAATGCACCTTCAAATGCAGATTCTAAATCCGGAACGGAGAGCTTTGATTTCAGTTTCGAAGAAGAGAGTGAGAGCGATCTTCTGGAATTCGGTTTCGGTGTCGGTGCATCTAATTCCGGCAGCTTCAGTTTTAATCCCGATGATAACGGATCTACCGGAAATAAGCAGTTTGAATTCGAATTCGAAGAAGATGAAAGCGGGCTGTTTGATTTCTTACCCGAGGATAACTCCAGCTCTGAACCCACTGCTCAGACCGTATCCGATCCCATTGCAGATGAACCTGTTTCAGAAGCCTTAAACGAATCCATTCCATCTGAAGACAAAACGTTTGTTTCAGAAGAAACAGCAAATACTATTAAATCTGTAGTTGCACAGGAAGCTCTGAATGAATCATCTGACGGAACTGAAGCGGAGGTTCTGCAGGAATCTGTACCGGCAGATGAAACAACAATATTCGATACAGAAGATGACATCCCGGAAATACCTGTAAGAAGCAATGCCCTAAAGCCGGAGCTTTCAGAGCATGAAGCTAAGCTGGAGGAGCATAATTCCGATAATGATCTGTTCTATTTCGGTGACAGTGATAACGACAATACCGACAATACCGATATTTATATAGATATTCCTAAATCCTCCGTTTTCTCGACAGAAGCATCGGATGAGACTTTAAAACCTGAGGTTTTGCCTGCCGAGGATGAGGAAGCTTATACAGAACCTGAGATTTTGCCTGCTGAAGATGAGGAAGCTTATACGGAACCTGAGGTTTTTCCTGTTGAAGATAAAGAAGCTTATACAGAACCTGAGGTTTTGCCTGCCGAAAATGAGGAAGCTGATACGGAACCTGAGATTTTACCTGTTGATGATGAAGAAGACAGGGAAGAAGCGTTGGATCCTTCAGTCCCGGCTGCCGAAGCGGAAGAAGCAGTATCCGAAATGGAGAAGACGATGGAAGCACCCGCTCCTGCTCCGAAAATCAGGGAAATCGTATCCGAAACCGGCAGTGACACAGGCAGCAGTGACATAGGCAATGCTTCATCAGACAGAACAAAGGATAATACTTCAAATGATAATCCCGACAAAACAGCAAAAGGAAGCACTGTAGTCAACGAATATCATTATGAATACAAAACAGGAAGTATCTTCCTTAAGCGTCTGTTCAGCGGCATCGGTATGGCATCCGGACTGACGATCCTTGCCCTTGGCGCATTTGCCCTAAAGCTTCAGGAAGATGCATTATCCATATCGTCTATGGGAATACTGTTTGCGATGTGTATCGGATGCGCCATACTCAGTTACTTTGGATGTAAGCTTGGAGAGACTCTGGAATAATATATTCAGAACCAATCAGAACAGCACATATATTTAAAATATTAACTGTAATTCTTATGAAACAAGAAAGGAAAAAATCATGGAAAAAACAGCATTCAACAGAATGGTAAGATTTACAGCTTTCATCCTTGCGCTCTCCCTGATTCTTTGTATAATACAACCTGTCACCGTTAAGGCACAGGTATATATTCTGCCTGACGGAACTGTATTTGATTCGGATTTTTATGCAGCACTGTATCCGGAAATGCAGGCAGGATATGCAGGCGGAAAGTATCCCGAAAGATTATTATGGCACTATCTGACTTATGGAATAAAGGAAGGACGTATACCTTCCCTCTATTCCATGTATAACCCTACTCCTGCAATAAAGAGTACACCAAACGTATATCTGCCCGGAAGCTCCTATGTTGTACCGGTACAGTATTTATATCCCTATACCCCGTACTTTTATTAAAGTAACGGTAACTGTCAAGAGCAGGCAATTTCATTAACCTTTTTTTGCCACATTTGATCAAGCTGCGTATAAATATACAGAGATGAAAAAATAACGAGTCAGGGAACCCGTTCCCGTGATTCGCGTAGAACGAGGAGGAAATAGATATGAGTAACGAAACAATAAAGAACGGAGCATTAATGACAGATGAAGAGCTTCGCAGCTTAAGCGGAGGAGTGATCTTCAATGCATCGGGAATTATAGGTTCGGATCCGTATAATCCGTGGGAACTTATAGACAACTATAACGGAAATGTCCTTGCCCGCTTCAGGACAAGAGAAGATGCGATCCGGTATTCACATGATAAATACGGTTATGATAATGCCATGGATACCATGGAAGTAAACTGGGATCAGGTATGTTCGCTTAGAAGATACAGTCAGAATTAACCATTCCCGTTTATTAAAACTACATATAATAAATGCCGCCAACGGATTCCTCCGCAGGCGGCATTTTTGATCATTACATATATTCTATTATCTGCTATATCATCCTTTAAGATACTCTGTTTAATCAATCAGTTAATGCACATATACCGTGGTTCCGATACCAACCATATTATAAAGTGCAATTGCCTGGTCATGCGGAATGTTCACACAGCCATGTGAACCGTTCCTTAAATATATATCCCCTCCGAAGCTCTTCCGCCACTTTGCATCGTGTATACCACAGCCTCCGCAGAAACGCATCCATCTGTCTACCCATACATGCCATGACGGCCCGTTAAGGTATTTGCCCGGGATACAGCTGTTTATCTGGAAAAGGCCTCTCGGAGTACTCCTTCCGGGGCTTCCGGTAACACACGGAGTATACAGCACTGCCGCTCCGTTCACAAAATACGTAAGTGTCTGATTGGCAATATCCACATCTATGTATGTCATTGCCGGATTAATGGCAGGTGTTGACGGAATCTCCGAAAGCGGATCAACATAAGGAGTATCAACAGGTACACCCATGTCTGCTGCCGGAGGTGCCAGCATGATCTCCGTCGCATACGCCTTCTGTGGGAAAAACACAACAGCCAGTACACATAGCATCAACAATGAAAAGCCTGAAAATAATTTTTGCATACAGAATCCCCCTATAACAATATACAATGTCTGCAACAACATAATCCCTCAACATTTTAACTTTATTTCCCATGTTTTACAAGTATGAAATCGTATTTTCCCCCAAAACCTGTCTCTTGCCTATATAAAAGGTAAAAGGTATAATATTCCTATATAATCAAAGGAGTATATATGTCGCATACTATAAGTCTGCAGGAAATAGAGAGCTTCCCTTCAGGGGTTCTTCGTCTTACGGAAGAAGTTTCAGTCCTGATCAGGGATATCCGGACAGGTTCGGCCGAATTAAAAGCATCCTCGATACCCCTGTTCTTTCCAAGAATAGAATTTCTTAAAAAAAAGCTTGAAAAAAAGAAATCCGAAGCAGAATCAATGATAGACAGGATCCTTACGGACGACCGTTTCAAGAATGACAGTGACACTGCTACTGTTGCAATAAGGCAGCAGCTTGTCATAATAAACAACGACATCAAACTGCTTAATGAAGTACATGCCAGCCTTAAAGATGCCGGAAATAAACTGAAAGAGGTAAAGCTGTTGTGAAAAAAGGATGGTTCATAGGTGCCGGAATTTCGGCCATGCTTATCCTGATGATGTTTATCTATAGAGACGATATGATCATAAATGCCGGATTACGGGGTTACCGCGCCGGTATGACTCTTCTCGGTGCGATTCTTGGCGGAACGTCAGTGGGTTCCGTACTTACCTTGCTTAAAAACAGAAAACCCAAGGATGACGTGCAGCCGGTCAGAGTCTCTCCTTCTCTTGACATAGGAAGCAGGCTTAATCCCGAACATATAAAGGCCAATCTATATGAAGTAACCGGAGATGCATCTGAAGAAACCGTAAGAAAAGCGGTTAAAACCGTAATAAAGACCATGGACGTTATGGATGATCTTCAGGACAGACTTAAAGAGCTTCTTGACAATAACGGTGCGGATGCTCTCAGAGATACGGAAAACATACTTGATGACGTCGAGCAGCATATCTGCAGAAATGTAAGAAAGTTTATAAATAATATAACAATTCTTGACATGAAGAACAGCCGCGACAGGGAGAAGATAATAAACAGCGCTGTTGAATGCAGTGAACAGAATCAGAAGCTGCTGAAGCTGACTAAGGACTTCATGACATCGCTTGTGGAATTCCTTAACAGGCAGGGTGACAGCAGCAGTGAAGAAGAAATAAATATGTATAAGGAAGCTCTAACAGAACAATTATCATTAAAAGGAGAATCTATATGAAACGAGCATTGGTTATATTAATGGCTGCGGCCTTAATGCTTGGCGGCTGTAGTAAAGTCAGAGACGAAGGGTATAAAAGCTCATTATCCGAAGAGGACGCCCAGAAAGAGCTGAAAAGCCTTATTACCAAGGTGGATGTTAAAGAAAAGAGCAATCCGATACTGGATATTTATTCGGATGAAACCTCGGAAGCCGACAATCTGGCCGATATTGATACCTTCCCCATAATGGTTAAGGGAACAGGAAGCATAAACATAGAAATAGCTGCCGCGACCGAGCTGTCAGCCGATACTCCCGATGACTGGCTTAATGAAGCGGCCAAACGTTTCAACAGTGAATCACACACAATAAACGGCAAATCCGTATCCGTATCGGTGCGTAAGATCACCTCCGGAGAAGTGGTCACCTACATTCTTAATGATAAATACCAGCCGGATGTCTTTATACCCAGTAATGACGCCTGGGGTAAGATGCTGGATTCGTCAGGATACAGGACAGGCATGCTGACTGACAGAATAGCCGGAAATACGGCAGGTATCCTTATCAAAAAGGATGTATATGAAAAATTCAAGGAAAAATACGGCGAAGTAACAGTCCAGAATGTTCTTGAGGCGGCAAATAACAGGGATCTTATTTTCGCCTATACTAACCCTTATACAAGCTCCACCGGACTGAATGTCCTGTGCGCAATGCTTGCATCCTTCGATCCGTCCGATCCGCTGTCGGATAAGGCTACGCAGGCGCTTCTTGAATACCAGAAATCCTCTCCTCCGGTCGCATATACTACCGCTGTGCTGAGAAATCAGGCAGCCAAGGGTGTTATCAACGCAATGGTAATGGAGGAACAGGCATATATCAATACTCCGGAGCTTAAGAGTTATGTCTATACTCCCGTCGGAATAAGGCATGACCACCCGGTATACACCTTTGAATGGACCTCTGATGAAGCCAAGGAAGCAGCCGAAGAATTCGTGGAATTCTGTAAAAGCTCCAAAATGCAGGAGCTTGCCACTGACAGAGGCTTTAACAGACATGATGAATATGTTTCACAGGATACCGGAATGAGCGGACTTGATTACCTGGCAGCCCAGAAGGTATGGAAGCAGAATAAGAACGGCGGTAAGCCTATCGTTGCCGTGTTTGTAGCCGATATTTCCGGTTCAATGGACGGTGAACCGCTTAATTCACTGAAGCAGTCCCTGATCGCATCGTCCTCTTATATAAGCTCTGAGCATTATATAGGTCTTGTCAGCTATTCAAGCGATGTGACCGTCAACCTGCCGATAGCACAGTTCGACCCTACTCAGCGGGCATATTTCTCAGGTGAGGTTAAGGCTCTTAACGCCAATGGTTCGACTGCAACATATGATGCTCTTCTGGTTGGCGCTAAGATGCTTAAGGACTTCGAAACCTCAGTTCCGGATGCCAAGCTCATGCTGTTCCTGCTTACCGACGGTCAGCAGAATAAGGGATATTCCTACAGCAGGATAGAAGATGTGATAGGAGGATTAAAGATACCTGTATATACGATTGCCTACAATTACTCGGATACTACCGAGCTGGCCGCCTTATCCAACCTGAACGAAGCCGCCCAGATAAAGGCAGACAGCGATGATGTCAGCAACGTACTGAGAAATCTGTTTAATGTAAATCTGTAAATAAGAGAAACCGTTCAGAACCGTACATACTGCTCTACCCCGGTTTCTTCGAACCTGAAGCCGTTCTTATAGATTTCCGCAGCCATATCAAGCAGCGGAAACAGCATTACGGCTCCGGTGCCCTCGCCAAGAGCCATCCCGGCGTTAATAACCGGCTTAAGGCCCAGTTCCTTAATAACACAAGCCATGCCCGCTTCCTTTCCCATATGGGATGCGAGCATGGCTTTTTTGGTTCCGGGTTCCATCCTTTCTGAGCATAGTGCAGCCACGGCACTTATAAAGCCATCAATGATCACAGGGATATTATATCTGGCCCCGCCGATAAATACTCCTGCAAGCCCCGCTATATCAAGGCCTCCGACACATGCCAGAGCTCTCTCAGCCTGATCCGGAGATTTAGGTACATTATCCTTTGATCCGGCCATATCGGATGTGTACTTAATATCAGATACCATTATAGGGTCAGTCATATGCCTGAGTCCGTGTAATTCAATCCCTCTTTCAATAACCTCAATCTTTCTCCTGTATGCCTCATCACTCAGTCCTGCTCCTCTGCCGGTAACCTCCGGTACGGAAATTCCCGTTAGAGCTGCACACAAGGCAGATGCCGTTGTTGTATTGCCTATCCCCATCTCACCTGTAGCAAGTATTCCATATCCCTTATCACGACATTCCCTGACTGTTTCGATTCCGGTCTTAACTGCCTGTCTTACCTCATATAAAGACATTGCCGGCTCATTAAGAAAATCGGAAGTACCTCTTCGTATCTTCCGATTT